>ERZ837380.449-NODE-449-length-61619-cov-55.835326_pt1 | contig 61619 bp, 69 predicted proteins | sample MGYA00519685_ERZ837380 | MGnify/ENA primary metagenome ERZ837380 (study PRJEB31850, sample SAMEA3708817) | human gut metagenome | biome: human gut; feature: human-associated habitat; material: faeces | place: China | collected 2014 ...
ATCTGCCGTACCTCGCTCGCCGTATCGGCACTTAGAATTATGCGGTATTGCCTTAGGAACGGCCAAAAGCGAGAAAAGCCAGTGGCCGGAGTTTTCAAAATAAAAGCTGCCCGGTACCCCTTTTGCAGCGGTACGGGGCAGCCTGTGTAGTGGTTTGGGCGCAAAAAGATCAAAAGTTTTGGAAAAAACTTGAAGCTTAGCCCTTTACACTGCCAGCGGCAATGCCGTCAATAAAGGAATCCTGAGCGGCAAAGAAAACCAGCAGCTGCGGAATAATGGAAATCAGGGACAAGGCAAGGATGCGGTTCCACTGAATGCCTTCACTGGTACTGTCCATAGACAGCTTAACAAAGATTGCCATGGGGTATTTGCGCGGGGTAGTAACGTAAAGCAGGGGACCCATAAAGTCGTTGCAGCTCCACATGAACTGGAACAGCGCACAGGCGACCAGAGAGGGGCTGAGCATGGGGCAGATGATCTTGTACAGGATCTTGACCGGGCCGCAGCCGTCAATGGCGGCGGCTTCGTCCAGGTCGTGCGGGATGCTGCGCATGAACTGCACCAGCTGGTAGACGAAGTAGGTTTCGGTAGCAAACAGGGACGGCACCCACAGGGCGGGGTACAGGGGGTTGTTGATCCAGTTAAACTTGTTGTACATCATGTACTGCGGAACGTTCAGAACAACCTGCGGCAGGAACAGCGTCATGATCATAACGCCGAACAGGAAATCGCGGCCCTTGAACTTGAAACGGCTGAAACCGTAAGCAGCAATGACAGAAGAAATAACAGTGAACACAACCTTGGGGATAACGTAGCTGTAGGTGTTCAGGAATGCACGCCAGATGGTGATATCGCCGCCGTAAGTTTTGGTCACAGCGTTATAATAGCCATCCAGGGTGGGATGCGCGGTAAACGGGGAAAGGCTGGTAAAAATTTCGGCGTTGGTCTTAAAGGTGGAGCCCACCATCCACAGCAGCGGATAGACCATGATAAAGCCCATAAAGATCAGAACAAAATACTTGAAGAAGGTTGCCACATTGGCGCGTGCTTTCATACCCATAAATCAATTCCTCCTTCAATCAGTCAGCATAGTAGACCCAATGCTTCTGGCTGCCAAATGCGATGACAGTGAGCAGGGCGATGATGATGAACATGACCCAGGCCATGGCGCAGGCCATACCCATTTCGTTGCTCTTGAACGCATAGTTGTAAACCAGCAGCGAAACCAGCGTGACGGAACCGCGGGGGCCGCCATTATTAAAGATAATGTAGGGACCGTTGAATTCCTGGAACGCCTGAGCAATCTGGGTAACGAGGTTGTAGAAGATAACGGGGGTGATCATCGGCACGGTGATGGAGAAGAACTGGCGGGTCTTGGAAGCACCGTCGATGGTGGCGGCTTCGTACAGGTCGACCGAAACGCCCTTCAATGCGGCAAGGAACAGCACCATGGCGGAGCCGAACTGCCATACACGCAGCACAATGATAACGACCATGGCGTAATCGGGGTCAGCCAGCCAGCTGGGCCCCTGAATGCCGATAAAGGAGAGCAGTATGTTGATGATGCCATCCTCTTTGAACAGGGCCTTCCACAGAACGGCAATGGCAACAGAGCCGCCCAGGATGGAGGGAATGTAGTAGATGGTACGGAACAGGTTGACGCACTTGATCTTGAAGTTCAGGATGTAAGCGATGAACAAAGCAAAAATCAGCTTGAGGGGAACGGTGATGAGGGCATAACGGAAGGTGATGATGAACGAGGTCAGCGTTTTCTTGTTGGTGAAAATGTAGATGTAGTTCATCAGGCCGTACTTGGTAATGCCGTCAAAGAAGTTCATATCCGTAAAGCTGTAGAACAGGGAAGTGGCAAACGGATACAGCTTGAACACCACAAAACCAATGATCCAGGGAATCAGGAACAAAAGGCCAACGTTTTCATCACACCATTTTTTGAAAGGAGTGCGGGTCACTGTCTTGGCAGCAGGTGCGCTCATAAAGGAAACCTCCTTGTTACATAATAAAGGGCTGGCCCCACCGCCATGGGGCCGGGGCCAGCCTTGCTGATGCGTAAGGTTAAGGTAATACCGCATAATTCTAAGTGCCGATACGGCGAGCGAGGTGCGGCAGCTGCTAAGCCAAAAGCGCAGATAATACTTTGTGTATTATCGAGCATTTTGGCAACGCAGATGCCGTGCCGCAGCCGCCGGAGCGGTGCTTGAGCCGTTAGGCGGGAATTGTGCGGTATTGCCTTTAGTGTGGAAACGGGGATTAGGCAAGTGCTTCGCAGATGCCATCGTACAGCGTCTGGGCAGCCTCGGCGGAATCATACTGATCGTAGCTGAAGCCTTCAAACACATCGCTGTACACGCCATTGGTCTCGTCCTTCAGGGAAGTGCTCTCGTAGCAGGGGTCGAACGGCTGGTCAACAAAAGCCATAACCTTGGTGTTGGCTTCCAGAATCAGCTCGTTGACAGCACCGGCCTCCTTGGCGTATTCCTGGCCGGCCTTGGAGCAAACCATGCCGCACTGGGTGCCCATGATGGAAGCGCCCTCTTTTTCGTTCAGGATGAAGTTGATCAGGGCAGCAGCCTCAACAGGATGCTCGCAGCTCTGGGTAACAGCCATACCCATGGAAACCTTGGCAAAACCGCCGTTGGCAGCCTCGCCCCACTTGATTTCGTCGCCAACAACGAACTCAGCGTCGTCGGGCAGGTTCTGGCTTGAACTCAGTGCGCTGGAGTCCCAGGTGAAGATGCCGGCGTACTTGCCGGTGATCCAGGCCTGACCATCGGTGATGTTCTTATCGCCGGCGGCGTTCATGGTCTTCAGGTCGGGCATCACGTGGTTATCTTCCAGGCTCTGGATCCATTCCAGACCTTCCTGCAGCTGCTCAACGGTGTAGTTCAGGGTGCTGTCGGTAACCCAGGGCTCGCCGTACTTGCTTTCCAGGTAGAAGGTCATCATGATCATGCGGTCCAGCGTGGTGGCAGCCAGCGGATAGTAGTCATCGCCCAGCTTTTCCTGGAAGGTCTTGGCGGCGTCCAGCAGCTCCTGCTCAGTAGTGGGGTAGTGGTCCAGGCCAGCCTTCTTGAAGGTTGCCATGTTCCAGTAGAAAATACGGCCGGCCATAGCAACGGGAACAGCCTGCAGGGAATTAGCCACAGTGCAGGCATCCAGAGCGTTAGAGGGGAACTGGGTCAGATCCAGCACATCGGAGTAATCGTTCAGGTTGACGAAGCTCTGACCCTTGCCGGAGTACTGGAACAGCCAGTTCCAGTTGACCTGCATCACGTCGGCAGCGTTGCCGGCAGCCAGGGCAGTGGACTGAGCTTCCTCCCAGCCGTTCCACGGGCCGTAAGTGCACTCAACGGTGATGTTGGGGTATTTTTCAGTGAATGCCTTGCAGGCGGCCTCGTATGCAGCCTGGCGGGCATCGCCGCCCCACCAGCTGATGGTCAGGGTGATGGGATCGGTGGTGTTGATGGTGTGAGCCTCGGTAGCAGCCTCGGTAGAGGTGGAAGCAGCTTCAGAAGAAGCGGCCTCGGAAGAAGCTGCGGTGCTGTTGGCAGCGGAGCCGCCGCAGCCTGCCAGCAGGCCAGCAGCCATAACGCTGGCCATTGCAAGGGCGATTGCCTTTTTCATTGTTTTAGTCCTCCTAAAAAATGTTCCTATAACGAGCGGCCTGACAACTGACCGCTTCATTCAACGCTATTATCATAACAAATTGTGAACATCAAAAAAATATCCAAAATGGTGTGCAAATTATAAAAACAAACAAATATTGCTTTAATTGAATGAGCAAAAAATCAACTCATGTCAAAACATACGAACTAAGACAAAACAATTTGTGCATAATACTGAAACGGTTTGACCCCGCATCTAACAAAAATTACGGCAGAATCTTGCATAAAGTGAGGCGGTTTGTGCGGATTTGTATATATTGCAAACGGTTACAACAAAATTATAGGGGAAAACGTGTAAAATGCTGAATGAATCACAGAAAACAAACGCACAAATTCGGTAACGCAAAAAATGTACGCAAACGCACTTCTTTTGCGCATTCGTGCAAAATTTGCAATGGGAAGACATGCAGTATGCTAAAAATATTCGCGATAGCAAAATATGTGCGAAAAATGGAATGGAAATTGCTGCACATAACACATATCTTGTATATGCGGCCTTTTGGTGCTCTGAAAATTGCGCCGCAAAGTGTTGGAAACAAAAATGGCACAAAAGCGGTGCTGCAAGGCTGGGCAGCGGCTTTTGTGCCATATATGTTGTCATTTACTTAAGGCAATACCGCATAATTCTAAGTGCCGATACGGCGAGCGAGGTGCCGCAGCTGCCGGAGCGGTGCTTAAGCCGCAAGGCGGGAATTGTGCGGTGTTGCCTTATATAAAAGAGCGGAACACAGATTGAAATAAAAGAATGGATCACTGGTGCGCGGGGTGGCGTTTCAGGAAAGCGCGGTATTCCCGGTACCAGCACTGGGGGCAAAGGCTCTGATACTCTACAGCGTCCACTGTGTCAATCGCAACCTGAGCACCCTCAAACACAAACTCGCCGTTTACCTTGCGGCCGTTGCAGGTGGCTTTGCGGCCGCAGGCGCAGATGGTTTTCATCTCCTCGATGGTATGGGCCAGCTCCAGAAGGCGGGTGGAACCGGGGAAACCGCGGTTCATAAAGTCCGCCCGCAGCCCATAGCAGATGACCGGAATGTTCAGGTCCACCGTGACCAAAAACAGCTGCTCGGCCTGCGCCGGGGTAAAGAACTGGCTTTCGTCACACAGCACACAGGCAGGGGCGCTGCCATGGGCGGCGGTATCGGCCCGGACGATATCCAGGATGTCCATGTCTGGGCTGACCAGCACATCCACCTTGTGGCTGACCCCCAGGCGGGAAACAATATGATCGCCACCTTTGGTGTCCACGCTGGCTTTCAGAATCAGCACCCGCATGCCGCGTTCGTTATAATTGAAAGCAACCTGCAAAAGCGCCGTGGTTTTGCCGCTGTTCATTGCGCCGTAACGGTAATATAGCTTTGCCATGTTTGGCTCCTTATTAAAATAAAGTGAAAAACAGCATGAAAATCGGGGTGTACCACAGGATCCTGCACCCATGCCGGGGCAAGCGCTGGGGTACACCCCGCCGGAAACAGTCATGTGCTGTGTGCCCGGATTTTATTCATCATGGTTGCGCAGCCGGTAGCCAAGGCTCATCAGGCTATCGCCTAAATGGACGTTTTCCACTGTGACCTGCGGATAAACGACCGAAAGATCATAGTGGCTGAAGTTCCAGAAGCCCTGAATACCCAGCCGAACCAGCTCGTCCGAAAGGTCCATGGCGCTCTGGCGCGGCACGCACAGCACGGCGACCACCGGCTTGTGCGCCGCACAAAAGCTTTCCAGCTCGGACAGTGGGCGGATGGTTACGCCGCTGATCTCCTTGCCCTCCAGGGCGGGGTTGATATCAAACGCGGCAATCAGCTTGTAGCCGTTAGTATCGCGGCTGATAAAGCTGGAGACCGCCGTGCCCAGGCGGCCGGCGCCGATCAGCACGGTAGGCAGCAGCTCGCCGTTGCCAAACAGCAGTTTGCCAATCTCGGTAAGCAGCACATCCACCTTGTAGCCGATGCCCTGCTGGCCAAAACCGCCAAAACAGTTGAAATCCTGCCGCACCTGGCTGGCGGTGGTGCCCATCATGCGGGCCAGCTCGCTGGAAGAAATTTTATCACGCCCATCTGCCTGCAGGTTGCTCAAGTAGCGGTAATATTTGGGCAGCCGCTTGATCACGGGCAACGATGCTTTGTTTTGCATTGTTGATGACATAAAGACTAATCTCCCGTTCTCCGGGCAGGGGTAAAGGGAACACCCTGCCTCTTGTGTAATTCCGATGTAAATTCTAGTAAAAGTATAATCAATCTTGTGCCGATTGTCAATTTTTTATCTAAGTTTTTCCGCGCTTTTTTTGCCCAGTCGCGCCCCTCTGTGCATAAAAAAGCGTACCAGCGGGGCATACTGTCAGGGTATAGCCGGGTTTTGCACTGCCCGGCGCACCGATTTGTCGGAAGGAAAGGACCCCCGCCATGCCAAACCGTACCCCAAAACAACAGCCCGCCCCTCATGCTGCCAAGGACGCCAAGGATGTGGAGCGCATGCGGCTGGAACATGACCTGATCACGGACAGCGGCATTGTGCCCGCCACCAAGGGCCGCCATGCCATTTATTGCCTGACGGTGATCGGCACCATTGAGGGCCACAGCCTGGCTCCTGATAACCAGAAAAGCACCAAGTATGAGCATGTGATCCCCCAGCTGGTGGATATTGAGGAGGACCCCGCCATTGAGGGGCTGTTGGTCATCCTGAATACCGTGGGCGGCGATGTGGAAGCCGGGCTCGCTTTGGCGGAGCTGATCTCCGGCGTCAGCAAGCCCAGCGCAACGCTGGTGCTGGGCGGCGGGCATTCCATCGGCATCCCGCTGGCGGTTTCGGCCCGCAAAAGCTTTATTGTGCCCACCGCCACCATGACGGTGCATCCGGTGCGCCACTCCGGCATGGTGCTGGGGGTGCCCCAGACCCTGCGCTATTTTGAGCAGATGCAGGAGCGCATCGTCAGCTTTGTGGCGGGGCATTCCGGCATCAGCGCCAAGCGCTTTACCCAGCTGATGCACAATACCGGGGAGCTGGTGATGGATATGGGTACCGTGCTGGGCGGGGAACAGGCTGTGGAAGAGGGGCTGATCGACGCCATCGGCAACCTGGGCGATGCGCTGCGCTACCTGTATGCCGAAATCGACGCCGGGAAAACCGGATATTGAGGGGGCGCTGCCCGCCAGTGGGCGGAAAGGCTTTGATGAAAATAGAAAGAGAAAGGGGTTTTACAAGCGGGCGTTTTCATGCTACAATATACCTTATGCTATAAGGGGCAGTATGCCCCTGCCCAAAACAGCACGGCACAGCCGCCGTGGCGGATGGCAGATAAAATCACTGCGCGGAAAGTCTCTTTATGCGGGGCCGCCGGATGCTGTTTAATGGCCGCCCGCTGCCGATAAAAGGCGAAAGAACTTTCGTTCAAAACGGGGGCAGGGTCCGCCGCGCCAAAGCAAATCAACAATGGCTGCCCGCTGAACAGGGTAGCCTGAACATACGCATATTATAGTAAAGAGGTAGGGAGAGCATGGCACGTTCAAGTTCCGCCAAAAACGGAAAAAACAGTAAAAACACATACCGCGCCTCCGGCAGCAAAAGCAGTAAAAGCAGCAGCTCCGGGGCCAGACACAACAGTTCGGCCTCCGGCAGCAAAAAGCGGATGTCCAGGCTGGAACAGCGCCGCGCCCAGCAGCAAAACCTGATCCGCAGCGTGGTGCTGGCCGGGTTTGGCATTCTGGCCATTGCGCTGGTGCTGGTGCCGGGGCAGAGCTTCTGGAATGTTCTACGCGGCTGGCTGTTTGGCACCTTTGGCGTGGTTACATATTTTGTCGGCCCGTTTTTGCTGTATCTGGCCTATCTGCTGGCATCCGGTTACCATGTGGGCACTTTCATTGGCAAGGTGCTGCTGTTGGCGGTGCTGCTGGCCGGTACGGCGGTCATCTTCTCGGACTTTAAGGTAGGGGATACCCCCTGGCAGACCGTCAAGATGCTGTTTGCGTGGGGGCAGCGCAAGTTCTGGACCGGCGGTGTGCTTGGTGTGCCCATCGGTGCATCGCTGCTGGCCGTCTGTGGCCGTCCCGGTGCCAATATCGTCATGATTATTGTCATCCTGATGGGGCTGATGGTGTTTTTTGCCGTTACCCCGGTGGATGTGGTGCAGTTCATCAGCTATTATATTCAGGAGTTCAAAGCCCGCCGCGCCGCCCGTGCGGAGGAAGAAACCGCTTATGATACCCAGCTGTTTGGCCATGAAGCGGAGGAAGAATCCCTTGAAAACCTGACCGGCAGCCTGCCGCCCATGGCCGGTGAGTCTCCGGCCACGCCGCAGTCTGGCACCCGCCGCCCCTTTGATGTGGCCCCCTATCTGGAACAGGAGGAAGCCGCCCGCCGCAATGCGGCCCAGGCAAACCCTGCCGACCAGGCAGCCGCCGCGGCGCAGGCCGGCCAGCCGGCGGCCCAGCCCCAGCAGGCGTATACGCAGCCCGGCACCGCAACATACCCCGATATGCAGCGTGCCCAGGCTGCGCCCCAAGGCGTGCAGCACACCCAAAGCTTTGCCCCGCCCGCCCAGCGTTCGGACTTTGATGTGGACCTGGGGCCGGATGCTTCCCAGCGCGCTTTGCAGAACGCCGTGCAGCATGACCCGCTGCAGAAAATTGAGATCGGCCCCGGTGGCACCTTTGGCCTTGACCCGCTGGAGCAGTTGAACCATCGCAAATACCCCGCGCCCCAGCCGGAACCCCAGCCCCAGCCGCAGGAAGAAAGCTTTGAGCTGCACCTGGAACCGGAAGCCCAGCAGGCTGAGGAAGTCCCGGTGGAGGAAGACAGCCTGAATGACCTGATCCAGCGCGCCGTGACCGGGCGAGATACCCCCGTGGCCGGTGCCGATGTGGGCCTGCCCGATGAGGATGAAGCGGAAAGTTTTGAAACCCCGCTGACCCCGGAACCGGATGATAACGCACCTGCCGCCTCGGTGGAAGATTTTTCCACCCCGCTGGAGCCGGTAGAGGAACTGCCGGAACCGGATGACGTTGGCAGCAGCGAAAGCGCGGATAGTTTTGAAACACCGCTGGTGCCGGAACCCACCCAGCCAGCGCCTGCCCCTGTTACAGCCATCCCCACATTGGGCGGCAGCTTTGACCAGGGCGGTTTCGATGCAGCCAAGGCTGCCTGGAACGCCGGAATTCCGGTATCGGATCTGCTCACCGGGCGGGTCAGCGTGCAGGCCCCGGCACCGCAGCCCACGGCCCAGCCTGCCGCCGCTGCGCCTAAAGTATACAGCGTAACGGATGAACGCCGCCCCGGCAGCCCCAACCGGCTGCGGGTATCTTCCAGCATGGGCAATTCGGCTTCGGCTCCCATTTCCAGCCCGCCCAGCGTGGCCAAAGCAATGGCGAAAGCCCCTGCCGCCCCGGCAGCCACCGCACCCGCCGGTGCAGCCCGCGAAGCGGACGAGGATGCCAGCAGCGAAGCTACGGCAGCCTTTGCCGCCCAGGCCAAAGAGGAGTTCCCGCCGTATACTTACCCATCTTTGAACCTTTTCAATGCGGCCAAGCCGGAAGATGAACGCGGCGCGGCCGCCGAGATGAAGAAAAACGCCGATATCCTGGTGAACACGCTGGACAGCTTTGGTGTTAAGACCCATATCCTGGATATCTGCCGCGGCCCTTCCGTGACCCGGTATGAGCTGCAGCCCCAGGCGGGCATCAAGGTCAGCCGTATCACCAGCCTGTCGGATGATATTGCCCTGAACCTTGCCACCGCCGGTGTGCGTATCGAAGCCCCCATTCCCGGCAAACCCGCCGTCGGTATCGAGGTGCCCAACAAGATCCGGTCTACCGTCAGCATCCGCGGGGTGTTTGAATCCCAGAACTACATCAACATGCGCAGCCCACTGACCATGGCACTGGGCAAAGATATTGCCGGTACAGCCCAGGTGGCGGACCTGTGTAAAATGCCCCACCTGCTGATCGCCGGCTCCACCGGCAGCGGTAAATCCGTCTGCGTCAACTCGATCATCATCAGCTTTTTGTTCCGCTCCGGTCCGGAAGATGTCAAACTGATTCTGATCGACCCCAAGGTGGTGGAACTGGCTGAGTACAACGGCATTCCCCACCTGTTAATGCCCGTTGTGACCGAGCCGCGCAAGGCCGCCGGTGCCCTGGGGGCCAGTGTGGCCGAGATGGAGCGCCGCTATAAGCTGTTTGCCGAAAACAATGTGCGCGATATCAAGAGCTATAACAAGCTGGCCAAGCAGCACCCCGATGTGCTGGAACACCTGCCTTATATCGCCATTATCATTGACGAGTTGGCCGACCTGATGATGGTTGCCGGCAAAGAGGTGGAAGATTATATCTGCCGCATTGCCCAGAAAGCCCGTGCGGCCGGTATCCACCTGATTGTGGCAACCCAGCGCCCCAGCGTGGACGTTATCACCGGCCTGATCAAAGCCAACATCCCCAGCCGTATTGCATTTGCAGTTTCCAGCCAGATCGACTCCCGCACCATTCTGGACAGCGGCGGCGCCGAAAGGCTGCTGGGCAACGGCGATATGCTGTTCCTGCCGGTCGGTGCTTCCAAGCCCGTGCGTGTGCAGGGTACCTTTGTGACGGATGAAGAGATCAGCGCTGTGCTGAACTTTATCAAATCCACTTCCAGCGCCCAGTATGATGAAGAGATGATTGCCGAGATGGAGCGCCGTGCCGTGGCCGAAAAGGGCGGCAAGGGCAGCAGCTCCGATTCGGACGATGACAGCGGCAGCCGCGACCCCATGTTTGAACAGGCGGTGGAATGCGTCATCGAAGCCGGGCAGGCATCCACCAGCCTTTTGCAGCGCCGCTGCAAGCTGGGCTATGCCCGTGCGGCCCGCATCATGGACCAGATGGAACAGGAAAAGATTATCGGCCCCTATGAGGGTGCCAAGCCCCGTGCCGTTTTGCTGACCCGCGCCCAGTGGCAGGAACGCCAGCTGGGCCAGGGTGAGTAAATACCGGCGGCGCAGGTATTGCCGCCATTCCTACCGCCGCCCCCAGGTGTGGACCATTGTGGCCGCTGTTCTCATCGCCGTTGCCTTGTATGTGGTCGAAAATTACGGCGGCAACGGTTTTGTGCCCAGCTGGGACCAGATTTACCAATGGGTTGGCCTGGAACCCAGCCAGAGCGAAACCACAGCCCCGCTGCCGGAGGGGGAAACCGAAGTGGTGTTCCTGGATGTGGGGCAGGGGGATGCCGTGCTGATTTTGCAGAACGGTGCGGCCTGCCTGATTGATGCAGGCCCCAAGGATGCCCGGCAGAACCTTGTGCAGGACCTGCGCAGCTATGGCGTAAGCCAGTTGGACCTGTTGGTGATGACCCACCCCCATGCCGACCATGTGGGCGGCATGCAGGCCGTTTTGCAGAACTTTGATGTGCAGACCCTGCTGACCCCCGACCTGAGCGAAACTGACGTGGCCGGCCAGACCCAGCGCACCCTGCAAACCGCCCAGGAATGCGGCGTACCGGTGGAAACTGCCTATACCGGCCAGCAGTACACCATCGGCACCGGCACATTGACCGTGCTGCTGCCCGGTGTGGATGCCGATACGGCGGGCAGTGACGATGCAACAAATGATATGTCGCTCTGCCTGCGGTTTGAAGCCGGGAACTTTACCTTTTTGGATACCGGCGATGCCGAGCGCAACGAGGAAGCCGCCCTGGCGGAGCAATATCCGTTCCGCTTGCGGTCCACCGTGTTCAAGGCCGGGCACCATGGGTCGTCCACATCCAACACCCAAACACTGCTGTGGCAGGTGCAGCCCCAGCTTGTGGTTGCCAGCTGCGGCCTGAACAATGATTACGGCCACCCCCACCGCGAGGTCATCCAGGAAATGCAGGATGAGGGCATTGACTTTTACCGCACCGACCTGTACGGCACGGTGACCGTGACCGCCCAGGCGGACGGCAGCTTTACTGTGCAGACGGCAAAACAGCCGGACGAAGAGCTGGCTCCCGCCGCGTAATCCCCGGCAGCCTGACTCTGTGTGCCTGACCCCAGTAAGTCGGCAGGAAAGTGTTCCCGCACGCCCCAAAAGTTTTAATTGGGCAGAAATAGAGGAAAGTAATAAAAATACAGGAGGATGAATCCTATGCAGATCTCCCAGATGTTCAAGCGCAAGCCTTGCGTGTTTTCCATCGAGTGTTTCCCCCCGAAGCAGACCGCCAACTTTGATAAAATGAAGGACAACCTGCGCACCATGCGCACCCTTAACCCGGATTTTATCAGCGTTACTTACGGTGCAGGCGGCTCCACGGGCGGCGTTTCCACTGTGGAAGTGGCCGAATTCCTGAAAAACGACCTGAACGTAGAGCCGCTGGCCCACATGATCTGCATGGGCAGCGATAAGGCAAAGGCCGCCCAGCTGCTGGACCAGCTGAATGCCGCCGGTGTGCGCAACGTGCTGACCCTGCGCGGCGACCGCACCCCCACCCGCCCCGAAAGCCCGGACTTTGCCCACGCAAGCGACCTGGCCCAGTTTGTGTGGCAGACCCAGCCGGAATTTGATATCCACGCTGCCTGCTACCCCGAAGGCCACCCCGAAGCCGCTACCCTGGCCCAGGATGTTGCCAACCTGCGCTTTAAGCAGGAGGCCGGTGCCACCCACCTGCTGACCCAGCTGTTCTTTGATAATATGCACTTTTATCGCTTTTTGAACCTGGCCCGCCGCGCAGGCATCACTTTGCCGGTGTCTGCCGGTGTTATGCCCATCGTTAAGCGCAGCCAGATCGAGCGCACGGTGGCACTTTCCAGCGCCAGCCTGCCTTCGGAGTTTACCCGCATGATCTCCCGCTACCAGGACGACCCCGAAAGCCTGTATGCTGCCGGTGTTGACTATGCCGTGCAGCAGCTGCGAGATCTGATCGAGGGCGGCGCGGACGGTGTGCACCTGTATGCCATGAATGACGCCAAGGTTGCCGCCGCTGTGTATGAGGGCATCAAGGACCTGCTGTAATCGGCCTGTTGGCCCCATAGAGGGGGAGTGAAACGCTGTGCAATTAGCCTACCCGCAAAACGATACCCGCGCCGAAACCCTTCGCTACCTTGGGGCAGGGGGCTGGCAGCCGGATGCTGCATCCCAGGTGCTGCTGCAAAAAGCCGAGGACGCCCTGCGCGCCGCCGCCACCCCGCGCGGCGTGTGGAAACAGCTGCCGCTGACCGCCCTGCCGCTGCAGAATGCCGGGAATGATATTGCCCGCCACCTGCGCGGCTGCGATGCCATGGTGCTGATGGCCGTTACCCTTGGCAGCGGGGCTGATACCCTGATGCGCCGCCTGGAGCTGACGGATATTGCCCTGGCCGCTGTGGTGGATGCGATGGCTTCCGCTGTGATGGAAGAGCTGTGCAACGCGCTGGAAGCCGAGATCCGCACCAGCGTGCAGGCGCAGGGGCACTACCTGACGGGGCGTTTTTCCCCCGGCTATGGGGACTGCCCGCTGACTTTGCAGCAGCCGTTTGCCATTGCGCTGGATACCGTGCGCGGCCTTGGCATGGCGGTCACACCGGAAAATCTGCTGACCCCGCGCAAAAGCGTAACAGCCATCCTTGGCGTGGCGGACCACCCGGTAACGGGGGCCCGCGCCGGGTGCGGGCACTGCCTGCTGCGCGAAAAGTGCGAATACAGAAAGAGGGGAACCACCTGTGAAAATTGAGGAAGTATTTGCCCGCCGCCGCTTTATTATGCTGGATGGCGCCATGGGCACCCAGCTGCAGCTGCGCGGCCTGACCACAGAACAAAAGCCGGAACTGGCCGCCTTTATCATGCCGGATGTGCTCACTGCCGTCCACCGGGACTATGCCCGCGCCGGGGCGGATATCCTGCTGGCAAACACCTTTGGCGCCAACCCTCGTAAATTGAAAGGAACCGGCTATACTGTGCAGCAGGTGATTGAAGCGTCCATCGCATGTGCCCGGACCGCCGCGCAGGAAACCGGTGCCCTGGTGGCACTGGATATCGGCCCCATCGGCGAGCTGCTGGCCCCGGCCGGTACCCTGCCGTTTGAGGATGCCTGCGCCCAGTTTGCTGAGATGGTGCGCGCCGGTGCCGCAGCCGGGGCAGACCTCGTCTTTCTGGAAACAATGACCGACCTGTATGAACTGAAAGCCGCCATCCTGGCCGCAAAGGAAAACTGTGACCTGCCAGTGTTTACCTCGATGAGCTTTGAGGCCCGTGGCCGTACCTTTACCGGCTGCACAGTGGAAAGTTACGGCATTACCGCCGCCGGCCTTGGTGCGGACGCCGTGGGCATCAACTGCTCGCTGGGCCCCAAGGAAATCCTGCCCTTTGCTCAGCGGCTCTGCCGTGTGGTGCCCGCCGGTATGCCGGTGTTTGTCAAGCCCAATGCGGGCCTGCCGAACCTGGACGGCAGCTATGATATCACCCCGGCGGAGTTTGCCGCTGAGATGGCCGCCTACCTGCCCACCGGAATTTCCATGCTGGGCGGCTGCTGCGGCTCTGAGCCGGAATCCATCCGCCTGCTGAAAGAGCTGACCCAGGATAAAACCCCCGCCGCCAAAACCCCTATTGTGCGCAGCCGCCTGTGTACCCCCGTGCGCTGCGTGGAGGTAAACGGCATTACCGTGGTGGGCGAGCGCATCAACCCCACCGGCAAAAAGCGCTTGCAGCAGGCCCTGCGGGAGGGCGACAGCGCCTATGCCTGCGCCCAGGCCGTAGCCCAGGCCGAAGCCGGTGCCGAGCTGCTGGACGTGAACGCCGGTCTGCCGGATATTGACGAACCCGCCACGCTGGAAATGCTGGTGCGGGAGCTGCAATCCATCACCGACCTGCCATTGCAGCTGGATTCTTCCAACAAAGATGCTTTGGCCCGCGCGCTGCGCATTTATAACGGCAAGCCGATCGTCAACTCGGTCAACGGCGAGCAGAAGGTGCTGGACAGCATTCTGCCCCTGTGCAAAAAGTACGGCGCCGCCGTGGTTGGTCTGGCACTGGATGAACACGGCATTCCCAAAACGGCAGAGGGCCGCTTTGAGGTTGCCAAGCGCATTGTGGCCGCAACGGATGCTATCGGCATTCCCCGCGGGGATGTTTACATCGACTGCCTGACGCTGACGGTTTCTGCCGAGCAGAGCGCCGCTGCCGAAACCCTGAAAGCCATTACCATGTGCAAAAAGGAACTGGGCGTGCGCACCGTGCTGGGTGTTTCCAACATCAGCTTTGGTTTGCCCTGCCGCGGCTACATGAATACCACTTTCCTGACGTTGGCCATGCAGGCCGGGCTGGACCTTGCCATCATGAACCCCAACACGCCGGAAATGATGGCCGCCGTGCGCGCCTACCGTGTGCTGACCAGCCAGGACGAAAAGTGCAATGATTACGTTGCCGCCTATGCCAATGTGCAGGTGCAGACCTCCCAGGTGGCAAAAACTGATGCCGCCGCCCCGGCGGGCGGTGCAGCAGGGGCCGATGCTCTGTTTGAAGCCGTGCGCCGCGGCCTGAAAAACGAAGCCCGCGCCGCTGCAGAGGAAGCCCTGAAAACCCGCGAGCCTTTGCAGGTGGTGAACGAAACGCTGATCCCCGCGCTGGATGTGGTGGGCGATGCCTTTGAAAAAGGCTCCATCTTTTTGCCGCAGCTGCTGCAATCCGCCACGGCGACCCAGGCTGCTTTTGAAGTGATCAAAACCGCCATTGCCGCCAGCGGCAGCCAGGGTGAAAGCAAAGGCCGTATTGTGATCGCCACCGTAAAAGGTGACGTACACGATATTGGCAAAAACATTGTGCGCGTAATTTTGGAAAACTATGGCTATGACGTGCTGGATCTGGGCCGCGATGTGCCGCCGGAGCGCGTGGTGGAAGCCGTGCGCCAGACCGGTGCGCCGCTGGTGGGGCTTTCGGCCCTGATGACCACCACCGTGCCCAACATGCAGGCCACCATCGAAGCCCTGCACGCGGCCAACCTGCCCTGCAAGGTCATGGTGGGCGGCGCTGTGCTGACCAAGGCATACGCCGAACAGATCGGTGCCGATTTTTATGCCAAGGACGCCAAAGCCAGCGCCGATTACGCCAAACAGATTTTTGGCTGATTGAATCAAGTTTTGACTTTCACGTTTCAGCTGGTATTTTGCTATAAGAAAAAATTAAATACGATAACACAATAAAACAGCAGCACACCGTTTCCCGGAAAATAGGGAAGCCGGTGTGCTGCTGTTTTTATTTGGAAAGGGGGAATGGCGAAATAGGAACGAAAAGAGTGTAAAAATAAAAAATGAGGAAATTGGAAAAATTGAAGAAAGAAGAAATCAAGAAGATAAAAGAATGAGTTACGCCTTTTCTACCTCATAATCACTCCAGCTGTCTGCTGTGGCGGCGGCGCTGGTGTCCACGCTGGTTTGGTAATGGCAACGTTCTGCAGCAAAAAGGTGGATTCGGTGTTGGTGGTGTAAAACAGGGATGTGCATGGCCCTAAAACGATGAAGAGGGAACTTTTTAATTGGATTTTTATTCAAATCTTTTTAACAAAAACTTTCTGCCCCAGCCCCCAACCGCTACTTGCAATTTGCCAAACGGTATAGTATAATACTTAAAGCGGACAGGGCTGTATATTGCGCTGTTTTGCATACGGATGTGGGCCCCGTGCGCAGGAGCCCTGTGAACCATGTCAGGCGGGGAACCGAGCAGCATTAAGCGGTGGTCTCCTGGTGCTGCGGTCAGTCCGCATTCGTATGCAAAGCAGCGCAGCCGCGGGGCACACCCCGCGCGGGCCTTGTCCCTTTTTCTATGCCGCAAAATATTTTACAGGGGGTGGTTGCATTGTACCGTGCGCTGTACCGCAAGTGGCGTCCGCGCAAGTTTGCGGATGTTGTTGGCCAGGAAGCCATCGTAACGGCCCTGCAAAACCAGATCGCCGCCGGGCGCATTGGCCATGCCTACCTGTTTACCGGCACCCGCGGCACCGGCAAAACCACCTGCGCCAAAATTTTTGCCAAAGCGGTCAACTGCCTGGATACCACCAGCCCGGACCCCTGCGGTGAATGTGCTGTCTGCAAAGGCATTGATGAGGGCACCATTCTGGATGTATCGGAAATTGATGCCGCCTCCAACAACAGCGTGGATGACATCCGTGACCTGCGCGATGAAACCGCCTATCTGCCTGCCGTGTGCAAGTATAAGGTATATATCATCGACGAGGTGCACATGCTGTCTACCTCGGCGTTCAATGCCCTGCTGAAAACCATGGAGGAACCGCCGGAGCATGTGATCTTTATCCTTGCCACAACGGAAGTGCAAAAGGTTCCGGCTACTATCCTCAGCCGCTGCCAGCGCTATGACTTCCAGCGCATTACGGCGGATAAAATTGCCGGTCGGCTGGAATATGTGGCCGGGCAGGAAAACATTGAGCTGGACCATAACGCCGCCGAGCTGATCGGCCGCCTGGCCGATGGCGCCATGCGTGATGCACTGTCTATCCTGGATACCTGCGCCGGTGTTTCCAACACTGTGGATGAAGCGCTGGTGCGCCGCATGGCGGGCGTGACGGATCGCAAATATCTGTTTGAGATCAGTGATGCCATTGCCGCGCGGGACGCTGTGAAAGCCTTGCAGGAGATTGCCGCCCTGCGCCAGCAAAGCGTGGATATGCGCCGCCTTTGTATGGAGCTGGCCGGGCATTACCGCAATTTGATGCTCAGCGCCCTGCCCGGCGGCACCGACCTGCTGACGGGAACTTCCCCCGAAGAGGAAGCTGCCTACGCTGCGCGGAAAGATTTCCCCCAGGCGGAAGCGGTACGCGCCGTCAATGCGTTTGGCGCCGCGCTGGAAAAGATGGCCCGCGGTACGGACCAGCGCATTGAGCTGGAACTGGCGGTTTTCTCGCTCACCCAGCCGGAAGCAGTGCCTGTTGCGCTGCCTGCCGCCGTGCCCGCCCGTCCGGTGGTTACAGCAGCCAGTCCGGCCCCCTTTGCTGCCGCCCCGCAGCAGGTGCCCCCGGTGCAAATGGCATCGGCCCCCGTGCCGCCTGTGGCAGCCCAGCCGGTTCCGCCTACCGTGGAACAGCCGCCGTTCAGCGCACCCATAGCAGGGGAGACCCCGCCCTTTGAGCCGGAGCTTGCCCCCGCCGCCCCGGCGGTGCAGCAGCCCACCCCGGCTCAGCAGCCGGTGTACGCGGCGGATGTGCCCATCCCCAAACCGGTGCACACCGTGGCCAAAGAGCCGCAGCTGTTCCCCCAGTGGCAGGCGGTGCTGGAGCTGATTGCGGAAAACGACCCTATGCTGAACTCTTACCTGCGCGGAACCCAGGCTTATTACGATGGCCGCCGCGTGCTGATCGAGTGCAGCGATGACTTTCGCGATTTTATGCGCCGCAGCAAAGAAACCAGCAAAAACATCAAACAATATATCTACCAGGTCACCCACATCAAATGCGGCATCGGCCCGTATGAAAAAACCGCTGCGGCTGTATCCAACGCCCCCGCGGCCGATGTGGAAGAGACCCTGCGCCAGATGAAAGACCTTGGCGTGGATGTAGTGGTAGAAGATAAATAATGTTGCTGTCAACCGCAGTGTTGCGGTGTGCCGCCCGGCGGCAGCGCCGGGTGATAACAATATGGATAATAAGGAGAATTACCTATGAAAGCAAGACTTCCCAAAGGCTATGGCCGCCCCGACCCGCAGGCAATGATGCGTCAGGTTCAGAAAATGCAGGATGAAATCCGCGCAAAGCAGGACGAGCTGGAAGCCCGTGAATACACCGGCACCGCCAGCGGCGAGATGGTCACTGTTACCATGACCGGCAAGCACGAAGTGACCGCCATCAAGATCAAGCCCGAAGCCGTAGACCCGGATGATCTGGAAATGCTGGAAGACCTGATCGCTGCAGCTGTCAACAGCGCTGTTGCCGCAGTGGATAAGGATTCTGACGAAGAGATGGCTAAAATGACCGGCGGCATGAATATCCCCGGCCTGGGCTGATCGGGGGCCGCTGCATGCAGAACGCCGAACCCCTTGAAAACCTTGCGGACCAGTTTGCCCGGTTCCCCGGCATTGGCCGCAAGGGTGCCGTGCGCATGGCCTATGAGGTAATGTCCATGAGCAATGAGCAGGCCATGGAGCTGGCCAAGGCGATTGAAAACGCCAAGGTCAAGCTGCACCGCTGCCGCCTTTGCCAGGATTATACCGCCAACGAGGTGTGCAGCATCTGCGCTTCCCCCAAACGGGACCGCTCCGTGATCTGCGTGGTGGAATCCCCGCGGGATGTAAAAGCCATTGAACGCACCCATGAGTTCAACGGCCTGTACCATGTGCTGCATGGCCTGATTTCCCCCATGGACGGCATTGGCGCGGATCAGCTTTGCGTAAAGGAGCTGCTGGCCCGCCTGGACGGCACCGTAAAGGAAGTCATCATGGCCACCAGCCCTACGGTGGAAGGCGAGGCGACCGCCATGTACCTGGCCAAGCTCATCAAGCCCCTGGGCATCAAAACCACCCGCCTTGCCTATGGCTTGCCGGTTGGTTCCAGCCTGGAATACGCTGATGAAACCACTTTGTACCGCGCTATGGAAGGCCGCGGCGAAATGTGACGCCCGATTTGGCTTGACAAAACGATTTTACTGCGTTATACTGTATACCCCTTAGCGGAATGGACTTGCGTGCTGCAGGGGAAAACGGCTTTGAAAGGAGGTGCGCTTGATGGCACAGGAAAAGCCCGGCAAAAAGGTGATTGCCCAAAACCGTGAAGCGCGCCACGAGTATTTTGTCATCGAAGCGCTGGAAACCGGCGTTGAACTGGTCGGCACCGAGGTCAAAAGCCTGCGTGCCGGCGGGGTCAACCTGAAGGATTCCTGGGCAGATATTGATGATGGTGAGATCATCCTGAAAGGCATGCACATCAGCCCATATGAGCAGGGGAACATCTTTAATAAAGATCCCCGCCGCCCCCGCCGCCTGCTGGCGCATAAAAGCGAGATTCGCCATTTGCAGCAGCAGATCAAACTGCAGGGGTACACACTGGTGCCGCTCCAGCTGTATTTCAAGCAGGGGCGTGTAAAAGTGGAACTGGGCCTGTGCAAAGGCAAAAAGCTGTACGATAAGCGTGCTGATGCCGCCGCACGGGACGCCAAGCGCGATATTGACCGCGCGATCAAAACAAGAGGATAATTTTTTCGCGCACACACTTTTGTTTTCCCACGCTGTGTGGTTCTGCCGCACAGCGTTTATAGGGGGCTGTAATGGTTTCGACGGGGAGAGAGAGGCGTGAGCAGCGGGCCGTGGCGGTGCACCACGATAAAAGCGCCAAACAAAATTAACTGACAACGATTATACTGTTGCCGTCGCTGCCTAATTAGGCACGACCGTCCTGCCTGTTTTAGTACCGCACAGGGTCAGGGCGTCGATTAGGTACTGAACGTGCACGGGCCTAAGCTTTGCCGCCCGTCATGAATTTATGAAGCTACCAATGTGTCAAGCGTGTGCACTCGCTCGCACTGCGGGAATCTTAATAAATGCACTGCGCCCGGAGATACTCTAACCGCTTTCTTTTCGGACACGGGTTCGACTCCCGTCAGCTCCACCATAAACCATCAAGACGAACACACTACTTTTATCACGATGATAGGTAATGTGTTCGTTTTGTTTTGTCCGTTTCCGGGCCTGAAATAGAAATAAATTAAGTCTAATTTGTGAACAAATAGAACATCATTAGAGACCCATTACAACAAAATAAGCGGCGGGCAATCCCCTCATTTCAAGGATTGCCCGCCGCTTTAATTATGGATTATTTAATTTGCCGGTAATTTGCTGGTAACTTGCCGGTCAGTTGTCTTTGCTTGCCTGCTTGATAACCTGATCCGCGCCGGTAGCCGCAAGGCCGGAAACAATGCCCACGGCCAGGGCGGTCAGGGGATCAGCGGCTGGGAAGTCCGGCACGTTGATGTACATGGCAGCAAGACCCAGCAGGCCGCCAAGGGCGCCGCAGATGGACGGCAGCCATTTGTTGGCCAGCGGGGTCTGCTTGACAGCCGTTGCGGCAAGGTAGCAGATAACGGTGATGCAGGCAACGGATGCGATGCCAAAAGATGCAAAATCCATGAGTTTTTCCTCCTATGTATTCGTGTTCAAGCGGTTTTGTTCTCGAGATCGGTGATGCGGTGGTTTGCAACCTTGATTTGTTCTTCTAGCACCGGTATACGTTGGGCAAAATTATTGTGGGCACGGACTTCACGGGTCAGCTCTTCAATTTTTGTATCGGTCACGGCTTGCGCGGTGGCCATCCTCTGCTCTGTGCGCCGCTGCCCGGCAAGATTGGTAATAATAACGCCGATAAGGCTCAACCCGCCAGTAATCAGCGCAACAACAATAGCATCCACCAAATCACCCCTCCACGTATTCGGCCTTGTACAGCCCTGCGTCGATCAGCTGCAGCTCTGCACACTTGCGCATGATGTACCAGGCGTCGCCGCTGGATACCGGCCCAACGTCCAGCATCCACTGGTTGCCATCCGCACAGGATTCGTGGTACAGGCCAGCCGTTACCAGTCCCAGGCCATCGCACAGGGCGCGGATGGTTGCGCGGTCGCCGCTGGAGATACGGCCAATGGTAATCCGCTGCTTGTCCAGCTTGTTGGGGGTGGTATCCTCCGGTGTGGGCGCGGTGTGGCCCTGCAGGCCCGCCTGGATCATCAACTGCTCATAGTCCTTGTAGACCCGGTTGCAGTCCAGGCTGGTGCCGTAGCCGGGGATGCCCAGCGCGTTGCGGCTGCTGTACTGCCAGATGCCATACGGCAGAGGGCAGGTGCAGGCGCTGCCGTACTGGGCCACCCAGATATCATACTTGGACAGCGCCTTGTAATCCAAGCGGTGGCGAATAAAATCGCAGGACGCATACAGGATGCCGTAGTATCCAGCCGCCTCGACCTCGCCCAGGAATGCCTCCACCAGTGCCGTGCGCTGGGCATTGGTCAGACGCAAGATACACGGCTCATACTCAATGTCATACGCCACCGGCAGGCACAGGTGCTTGCCCTTGATCGCGGCCAGGCAGCAGCGGGCTTCCTGCCGGGCTTCCGCCGGGGTGCTGGCATAGCTGTACCAGTACACGCCGTACTGGATGCCCAGCCGGGCACACTCAGCCGCGTTGCGCTCAAACTGGGGGTCTTTCTGGCTGCTGTAACGGCCATACCCGGCGCGCAGCATAGCATGGCGGATGCCCTTGTCATACGCCACCTGCCAATCAAATTTACCTTGGTGCTTGCTTACGTCAATAGCATAATTCATGTATTCCACTTCCTTCATGTTGTGCGCTACGCTGCTGTAGCTGCCCAATTTTACCGCGCCGCTGGCCGTACTGAAATCGTTGTCCAACCAGTTCAGCGGGTTGGTGCGGTTGCCTCTCCACCGCACCTCAAAATGCAGGTGTGCTCCATAGCAGTTGCCGGTATCGCCGCTGTAGCCGATCAGCTGGCCCTCATATACCGTCTCCCCCTGGGCCACGCAGAGTTTGCTCAGATGGGCATACAGGGTTTCGAGGGAGCCATACTTGTAGGTCGTGTGGCGCAGCTTGACCATGTTGCCATAGCTGTTGATATCCCCCTGGGTGCGGCGGCCATTCCAGCGGTAGGCCATCTCCACCGTGCCACCCTCTGCGGCGTATACCGGCGTGCCCACTGCTGCACGGAAATCCAGTGCCCGGTGCAGGCTGCCATCATTGTAGAGCCAGCCGGCGGTGATAATGTGCTGGGCCAGGGGCCAGTGAAGCAGGACTTCACCGTTTGAAAGTCTCATGATTTGTTGTCCTTTCTGTTTGATAGTCAGTATGCAGTGCTTGACATGATATTCTCCTTACTGCGTGATTTCCTCAGCGTTTGCCTTGTCCTCAGCGTCCAGAGCGTCGTAGTACGCCTGTGCCAGAGTCTCCACTTCTGTGATGTCGTCCTCCGTCAGCAGGCCACTGTCCAGATGGGTGTACGCCTTGTCCAACCAGTATGCCACGTCACGTCCGGCGGCGATTTCCCGCTTGATAGAGCGCAGGGTCAGGTCGTGCCGGGCTTTGGATTTAATTGCCATATGCTTTCCCTCCTTTAGGTAGCGGTCATGGATGCAATGGCATCCTCAAGATTTTTGATTGCGATGTTCACATCGCGCTGATATTCCAGCTTTACACCTGCGCCGTCGCTCGCTTGCACCACGGTGTCTGGCGCGTAAGCGGTAAGGGCTTTGTAAGCAGCAATTTCAGCAGGGGTGAGCGGAGTTTCGATGGGGGTGTCACGAATCACGCTTTGCTCAGCCAGCGCTTTGGTAGCATCGAAAGCACCCTTATCAATCCTCAGCACCTTTATCCCTCTCTCCAAGTCCACCTCGTCGCACACCCATTGCTGGCCGTTTGGGTCAGTGTAGTTGCCGCCAGAGGTAACAGGGATGCCTGGTAAGCCAGTGGGCGTGGGCAGGGTGAGGAGCTGTTCACGGTAGGGTTCATAATCGGGAGATGATGCGTTCCACGTCAGGCACACGTTTTCACTGGCCATATCATTTAACAAATACTGAAACTTTGTTGCGTTCGCCTTAAGCGTTATATGATGTTCAGCTTTATTATTATCAATACCAAACCAAAGGTTTTCATTGTTTTCGCCAATGAATAAGAGGTTTCCGCCTTGCGAAACAAAATCGCCTTTGAATACTAAAGTTATCGGTGTGTTTTTCTTGACAAAGCACTCGACAACGTTACCTCTTTTCAGGTTGGGCGGCATCCGATTTTTCCCCGTCACCTTCACCACCACGCTCCCACTATCCCCTGCACTTACAATTGGCACAGGGTTATCGGGGCTGGGGGTTCCGTCCTGCGTACTCTTGCCGTACACATACAGCCCACACAGTGGTGCAGCAAAGGCGTCATCACAGCTTATCGGGTTGCCTGTCTCACTGCCAACAAGCACATTCTGGCGCTTCTGCAGCGCAGCAGTATCTTCCTTGTTCGCGGCAATCTGCATCATGGAATTATTGATGCTGTTGGCAGTGCTGTCGGCATCTGCCGCGCTCTTTGCAGCTGCATCTTCACTGGTCTTGGCAGCAGCAGCGCTATCAGCGGAAGCAGTCTCGCTGGCAGCAGCGCCCTTCTGTGCGGCTTCAGCGGCTACTTTTGCCTTTTCTGCCGCCGTCGCATCGGTAGCCGTCTGGGCCTGCTTGGCCGTTACGTCGTCCTGGATCGCCTGCATCTGTTGCAGCTTTTCCGCTGCGTCTTCACCTGCTGTCTTGGCTGCCAATTCTGCGCTGTTCGCATACTTTCTAGCAGCAGCCTCACTGCTTGCTGCCGCACTCTCGCTCGCCTTTGCCGCTTCCGCCGAAGCACTAGCTGCCGCCGCTTTCTGCGTTGCCGTGTTCACGGCACTGTCCAGATTTGCCGCGCTGGCGGCTGCCTCTTTGGCAGATTTTCCTGCCGCCTCCTCCGATGCCTTTGCTGCCGTGGCGCTGGATTTTGCCGCCGCTGCCTGTGTCGTCGCAGTGCTTGCGGATGTACTTGCACTGCTGGCGCTGGATGCAGCGGCCTTTTGTGCCGTTTCCGCACCGGCTTTTGCCGTCTCTGCTGCACTCTGTGCCGTTTTGGCGGCGGTGGCAGACTGGCCCGCGCTGGTTTCGGATTCCTTGGCGGCAACGGCACTGCGGGCGGCATCATCGCGGGCAGCTTCGGCCTGGTTTTTGGCATCTACAACGCTGTCCCGCAAGTCCTGCATCTGGGTAAGGGCCTGGGCATTCTCGTTGGGAGTGGCGGTGCTGTTGGCACCGGGCACCTGGGCGTGATCCAGCACCATGTAGGGTAGATTGCAGCTGATGCGCTGTACACCGTCCTGCACGCCCCGGATCGTGATGGTTGCGTACTTGGATGCTCGCATACAGGCTTCCGGAGGGACGGGTACAAGGCCGTCCGTGTCCGCCAATACCGTTACACCCTCATCGTTGGGCGTGTTGTGGAAAGTTGCATCAATCGCAAGGCCATCCCACTCGGGGCCGTGGCGCAGCAGCAGCTGTTCCGTGCCGTAACTGTCCCAGGTGCCCAGCACCAGCACGCCCATCAGGCCAACCACCTGCGCAGTGTGGCGGGCAAGGGTAATGGTATGTGTTGTCATCTTGTGGCTTCTTCCTCCTTTTTGTTTACCTCTCTCTCGCTGGCTTCCACCATCGAGATCACGTTCAGCAGCACCAGCCGCACCACAGCGGGGTGCAGGCAGCTGTTGTTGATGGCGTTGATGACGGACTTTTGGAGCTCTTCAATTTTTGCGGTTGTGGTCATGAGCGCTCCTCCGGGGCTTGCGCACCCTGCTGCACCTTGTCCAGCGTATCCATGGCGGCGCGCAGGACAGAGAGGTACTGCGGCAGATCGTAACGGCAAAAATATTCGGCAGCCCCGGCGGTTTGCAGGGTCGTTTCATCGGCCGCTTCGGCCAGGCCGGATAGAGCAAGAGACAAAAGGTTGCGGGCATCCTGCAGGGAACCGTCCTTTAGCTCGGTGTCGCTTGAAAAAGTGAGGAAAGATTGATGCATGTATACACCTCCGTTGAGTTTCGTTAGGAGTTAGGAGTTAGAAGTTGGAAGGTGTGCGCGTGCGCGCACGGGTTGAAAATTGGGCCGCAATCCCGTAGGGGCGCACAGTGTGCACCCGTCGCCTTGCGGTAAATCCTGTTATGGCATCTACCGCAAAGCCCCGGAACGGTCAAGACCGTTCCCTACAGAGCCGGACCTTAGGCCCGTTTTAACTCCCAACTCCTACCTCCTAACTCCGAACTCTCAATCAGCATTCGATAATGTTAAACTTAAGGTTCTTAAACGTTCCTGCCCGGCGGTTTTTGACAACGATGCCGTATTTGCTGCAATAGGCGGTTGTGGTATGGCGGGTGCCGTCCTCGTCCAGGTAACCAAAGGTAAAGCTGGGCTTGCCCTGCAGCAGGGTGCGCAGGTAGTGGTAGTCCTCTTTGTCCAGGATGGGATACTGGAAGCTCCAGGTACCTACCTTTTCCCGCACCACTTCCCGGTGCATAAACCCGGCCTCGTCGCGGCCGGAATCGCTGGAATCCAGGTCAGAAAACGAGAGCTCCTGCTCTTCGGCGGTGCCCAGCATGGGGGAGCCGTCAATGGTAAAATCATTGCTTTTGGTCCAAAGCATCAATAAAAGCCTCCTGTTGCAATGGCCTGTTTGCGCTGCCAGCGCTGCACGGCATGGCCGATATCGTCGTCGGTCAGCTCAATGCCGTAAATGGCTTCCAGGATCTCCCGCAGCACGGCCAGCAGCTCCTCAAAGCCGGAAAGCAGGGTGTCGGTGTTGTCGGCCATGGCGCTGGCCAGCAGGTTATGCAGCACACTTTGCGGTGCGGCAATCTCGGGGTTGGATGCCGCGCCGGAGTATTCACCCATCATGGCAAGGGTGGGCTGGCGGATCACGCCGCCCCGGGCCAGCATGGGGATCTGCGGCGCGCTGACATGATCCAGCGCAAAGCCAAAGCTGGTGCCGCCGATCAGGGGCACATCCTCCGGCACATCGATCTTGAAGCGGTTCAGCACATCGATCATGCCGTTGACCATGGCGGCCGCACCGGAAAGCAGGCGGTTCATAAAGCCAATGGCAGTGTTCACGGCAGTGCGGATGGTGGCGACAATGCCGTTCCATGCCGCGTTGGCACCGCTGTTGACAGCCTGCCAGGTATCGGCAAACTTCTGCCGGACATCATCCAGCCTGCGGGAAAAGAAATCCGTGATCTGGCCCCAGATGCCGGAAACGCCGTTCAGCAGGCCAAGCACCAGGTTGCGCCCGATATCGGCAAACACCGTGGAAGGGGAGTGGATGCCCAGCATGTTTTTGACAGCGTTGACCAGCGGGTCGATCATGTGCTGCTGGATCCAGCTACCGATGTCAGCCAGCAGGCTGATCATGCCGTTCAAAAAGCCCTGGATGCCGTTTTGGCCGATATCGGTAAAGTGGGAGCTGATCCAGTTCCCCACGCTGGCAAAGGTGGGGGCCAGCAGCTCAACCATGCTGCCGATGAAGGTGCCGATCAGGGTGAACAGGCTTTCCACAATGCCTGCCCAGTCAATGTTCTGCAGGTATTCCAGTGCGGTCTGCCCCACCTGCGCCCAGTCAATGCCGCGCAGCAGGTTGGTCAGCCCGTCCAGGATGCCCTTGGCCGCGGTGCTCAGATCCCCGGCGGCCTGTACCCAGTCCACGTTGTTGATGCCGGCCATGGCGGCTTTAGCAAGGTCACTGCCAAAGGCGCCAAAATCAAAGGTCTGCACAAAGCCGTGCAGGGTTTCCAGCAGGGCTTTCAATTTATCGGTCAGCACACGGCCCAGGCTTTCCCAATCCAGCTCCGCAAAGCACTGGTTCAGCGCGTTGCCAATGCCGTTGCCCAGGGTGTTCCAATGGAAGTGCTGGACAAAGGTATCCACAAACAGCAGGGCAGTGTTCAGCCCCTGCGCAATGGTGGAACCAACCAGCCGCCAGTCCAGCCGGGCAATAAAACCGTTGAGGGTACTGGCAATGGTTGCGGCCCAGGTCTGGGCTTTATTCTGGATGCTGGGCCAGGGGATAGCCGCCATGGCTGTGTTGAGCTTTTGGGCCACAAGCTGCCCGACCTGGTTCCAATCGCCTGCTTTGACGGCGGCCAGAATGCTGTCCAGGAAGGGACTTTGGCTGTCATAGCTGTAATTGGGGGTGATGCCGCCGGAACCGGAGCTGTCCTTTTTATCCAGGCGCTCGATCTCATCAAAACCGGCAAGGCTCTTGGCGGCATCCTGCACCTTTTTGGAAGTGCCGGATGCCGCGCTGCCCACGCCCGCCATGCTTTTTGCTGCGGTGCGTGCGGCGGAAACGCTTTTGCCGGTGAACAGGGCAATGATCTTTGCCAGGCAGGCAAACACCGCCGCGGCGGCATTGGCCAGGGCAGCCAGGGCGGGAGTCAAAACCTGCACCAGCGGTGCAGCGGCTGTGGCGGCTGCGCCCTGCAGGTTGCCCAGGGCAGTTTTCAGCTGACCGCTGGTAAGGGCGGCACTGCCCAGGTAACTGACCACCTGTCGCAGCCCCGCCGAAATACCGTTGAAGATCAACGCACCGGAGACAATGCCGCGCAGGCGGGCCGTAAAGCTGCGGCAGCCTGTGGAAGCGCTGGCAAACCGGCGGTCAACCTGGGTAAGGCGAGAGACCAGCCCGCCCAGGGCCCGGCTGCCGATGGCAGAAACCCGCCCCAAGCTGGCAGAAAGAAGAGCACTGAGTTTGCCACTAAGTGGACGGAGCAGCCCTGCGCCGGACTTTGCCAGGTTGGCAAAACCGCTGAGAAGCGAAACCTTTTTGGCGGGCGGAGCATTTGTGGTGTTATCCTGGCGCGCGGCGGCCTGTTGGCGTACCGCGGCCTGTTCCGCTGCCTTGGCAGCTTTATCATAGGCGCGTTGTTCGGCAGCGGCCTGGCGCTGGGCGGCAGCCTGCACCTGAATGGCAAGTCGCTGGCGGGCATCCTCAATGGCGGCATATCGCTGGTCCACGCGCCGGGCAAGGGCGTCAACGCTTTTGGGAGCTTCCTCACCCAGTTTTACCTGCGCCATGGCAGCGTTGAGCTGGTTTTTGCTTTCCTCAAAGGCGCGGACGGCTTTGTTCAGGCTGAGTTGCGCCAACGCCACACTCTTGCTCCAGGCGGCACCGGCGGCCTGGGCGGCCTGGGTGCAGGTGGCGGAAATGCTTTTCTGGATCTGGTCCCCAACGCCGTTAAAGGCGTGCTGCACCTGGGCTTTGGTACGGGCTGCAGCCGCCTGCAGTTGGGCGTTGATGGTATCCTTTAAGGCCAGGTCAAAATAGATCGTGCCGACACTGGTTCCCTCCGGCATCAGGGTTCACCTCCAAACAGTTTTGCCATGGCTGCTTCCAGGCTGTCCATCTGGCGGCGCAGGGCTGCGGGCGGCGTAGTTTCCAGGGTCCGGCGGGCAAGGTGTGCCTGCCATTGCTGGTGGATGCGCTGGGCCCACGGCCCCATGGCGGCCAGTTTCTTGCGGTCGGTTTCGCCCCGCACAGCCACAACGCGGCCCAGCGGGGTGTTGTCCATCAGGCCGCCCACCAGCTTTGCCCATTCGGGGTAGGGCAGCTCCGCCTGCGCTGCGGGCAGAATGCCGTACTGCGTGGCCAGGCTCTGCTCGATCAGCACGGCGTCAAATGCGGTATCGTACAGCGGCTGCGGGTCATTCGGCGGGGTCCTGAAATCGCTGCTCCACAACCTCCGGCTTTTCACCGGTGGCGGCGCTGATCACAAGGGTGAACAGCTGCATATAAGCGGGGAACGGCAGGTCCATCTCGTTCAGCTCCTTGGCGGCGGGCTTGCCCAGCGCCAGCTCCAGGCAGCGGTCGATCACATCCGCAGAGGTGTTTTTGGTGGCGCTGGTGGCAGCATCCAGAATTTTGGTCACGGTCTTTTTGCGGTTGTCCACGGGGTAGATCTTTTCGCCCACGCGGATCTCCGGTGTTTCGGTCAGCAGCTTGCCGTCCAGGGTATACAGTTTGCCCATAGGGAATCCCTCCATTGTGTTGTATTCATTTCAAACCCCAAGCCCGCCCGCCGGTTTGCCCGGCACAAAACAAAATCAGCTGGATGCGGCGGGGGTAAAGGTGGGTTTGCCGTCACTCTGCACCTCAAATTCCAGCCCCGCCACGTTTGTGGAATCACCGCCGCCGGGGTTGGTAACGCTCAGTACACAGTCAAATTCCAGCTTGGCACCACTGGGGAACTCCCACTCAAAGCTGCTGTCGCAGGTGGAGCCGGTGCCCCAGGCGCTGTTGGAAACATAATCATTGCCGGCATCGCCGATGCTGCGCTTGCCGGACAGGGTGATCTTCAGGCTTTTGCCGGTCACCATGCGGCGCACCCAGCCTTCGGCCTCCATCGGCTTCCACTCCTCCACGTTGCCGTCAATGGCAACGGTAAAGGTTTCCATATCGGCGATGGTGTTTTTGGCGGCGGCGCCGCGGGCACCAATCTTGAACTTGTTTTCAAATACGGGATAAACACCCGTTTTGTTTGCCATGGTTTTCACTCCTTTTTGCAGGTTATTGTCAGGTTGATGGCGTACTCAAACACGCCGTCGGCCCCGCGCCCCAGGGGGATGGACCCCGCGCCGGGGTCTGCCAGGAGCACATCTGCACCGGCCATCTGCGCCCCGGTAAGGCCATAAAACAGCCCCCACAGGGCAGTGGCCTGGGCTTCGGCCTCCGGCTGGGCTTTGCCCCAGCGCAGCAGCAGCCGGAAGGCCTGCACCTGGTAGCTGGTTTGGGCAGCACCGCCCAGGGCAATGTGTGCCGGGCCGCTGCGGGCAGCAGGGTAAACGCCCAAAAAGTATTCAGCGTTGGCGTCTACGGTCCCCAGGCGGATGCAGCTGCCCAGCTCCGGGCGCTGGGCTTTCAGCCAGTTTTTCAGCTGTTCGGTGGTCATTTGGGCAGCCTCCGTTTCAGGGCGGATTCATAGGCGGCTTGCAGCCAGCCTTCCTGCGCACCGCCCGGCATCCAGTCGCGCAGCCATCTGCCGCGGGCGTTGGCATTGTTTGCAGTCTGGAAATTATATTCCGGGTGAAAGTACAGCCGCCGCGCATAGGGGGTATCGGTAACCAGCGCGGTGTGTATCGCGTCCGGCAGTACCTCCTGCACCACGCTGGTGCGGGCGTTCTGCATGGTGCCGGTATCAAACGGCATGACCTGTGCGGTGGTCACCTCGGTGCGCAGCAGACCCATAGCCTCCAGGGCTGCATCCTGCATGGCGCGCTGGATGGCTTCGATCGCGGCTTGGTTCAGCTTAACTTCAATTTCCATCAGCGCACCTCCAGCCGGGTAAAGTTTACGCTGCCGTCCGGATTGCGGCATTTGCTGCCGCGGTAGATCACCCAGCTGCGGCCGTACAGGGTCAGGGTTCCGGCCAGGATCTCAAGATCCGGCGCAATGTCACCGTCAAACAGCGCTGTGCCGGACAGGGTAATCAGCCGCCGTTCAGCGTCCAGTTCCTGCCGGGGCTTGTCCTGCCAGTTGCAGGCAAGGGAAAGCTCGGCCAGCACCTGGGGCGCGCCGTCCTCGCCCTCCGCGCCGGTCAGCACCACAGTACAGGGGGTGCAGCACACGGCGGGGGGCACAAGCCGGGGCCACCTCATGGGATCAGCCGGACCGCAAGGCCCGACTGCCTCAGCTGCGCCAGCACGGCATGGCTTGTGGTAACGCCGCCCTGGGTTACGGTTTTGCCGCTGTCAAAGCTCATGCTGACCCCGTTGATGCCATAGCTGGCCAGCGGGCTTTGCAGCATGTCTGCATACTGGGCAAGGAAAACCGCGTGCAGGCAGACGGCTTTCTGGACGCGGCGGCGCTGGAACTCGGTCAGGTGTTCAAAGCCGATGGCAGCAATGCGGCCAAAGCAGAGGTCGTTCACCTCGTCCTCGGCCTGCAAGATCCGCTGGCCGTCATAGGGCTGGCTGCCGTCCGTCAGGGCCATGTAATCGGCTTCGTCAACGTAAGCGCCCATCAGCTTTTGGCCACATCAACAAACACGCTGTCCACCTTGCCGTCCTTGCCGTTCGGGAAGGTGAACACATCGCTCAGTTCACGCTCCTGGTACAGGTAGCCGTCCCCCTCGGTGTGGGAGCCGGGGTTGAAGTAGTAGATGGAGCTGATCTTGGGCACCAGTTTGGTGGTCAGCGGGGTGGCGATCAGGCAGTTGATCTTGTGGGCACCGGCAGCGGGTTCAAAACCGCCGTTCTCGCCGTCAAACTTGAAAGCGTCATAGAACACTTCATCGTCGATCACTTCCATCACGGGCACGCCGTCGATCTCGGTCACGCGGGTCTCAATGCCGGTGCCGCCGTCAGCAATCTGGGTCACTGCAATGGTGCGGGTAAAATCCGGGGCCTGCTCCAGCGCGTCCATAATGGCGCTGGTCACATAGGCAATCAGGGCACCCTTGGCCTTGTAGCGGCGCAGCTTGCCGGCAGACAGGCAGGTTTTCAGGTAGGGGTAAACATTGGCCTTGGTGATGGTGGCGGGGTCCGTCTCGGTGTGGTAGCCGGTCTGGGCTTTTGCGGTTGCGGCCACCTTGGCAAAGAACAGAGCGTCCTTTTCGGGTGCGCTCTGGGTTTTGGTAAAGGTTTTGGCAATGTTTTGGATGGAGGCGGTCGCGTTGGTTTCGTCCACATCGGCCTTGTCCACCAAAAACTCAATATCGCGGTCGTGGGTTACGGTGAACGGGTGGTCGGTCTGGGTATAGGTGCCGCGGTTCCAGCCACCGCTGCGGCTGTGGTTCTTAAAGCCGCTGGTGCTCATGCTGGTAAAGTGGAAGGTTTTGGCGTCCAGCCACTTGACATTGGTGGTGATAAAGGGGGTGCAAAGGGTTTCCTGCGTCATGATCTCAAGCAGCTCGGGGCTCCAGACCTGCGCATAGTTCTGGGTGTTTGCCATGGTATCAGGCTCCTTTCAGGATCGTTATTTGAACCGGTTCCAGCGTTTGACGCTGGCCGGGTCTTTCTTGGGTGCGGTGGGCTTGGCAGCTGCGTCAGGGTCAGCCCCAAGCTGAAAGCCGCCGGTGGTCTTTTTGGCAGCGGCAGGGGCTTTCCATTCCGGGTGGCGTTCCAGCACGTGCTGCATGGCCGCAGCAATGGCCGCTGCATCTGCATCCTGCCCGGCTTCGGCGCGGGCAAGGGTAATGGCATCGGCCACCATGGCGCTGTCCACACCAGCTTTGTAGGCGGCAATTTCGCAGTTGGCAGCCAGCAGGGCTGCTTTTACCTGGGCAAGCTCGGTATCCGGGGCAGCAGTGCCCTCCGCCTGCGGGGTGGGGGAAGATTCCTCCTGCGCCGGGGGCTCCGGGTCCTGCTGTGGGTCGGGTTCTGCATCCGGCCCGGCGGGTGGTTCGGTGTCCGTGGGCTGGTTGGCAGCGTCCGCGGGTTCAGTGGACTTTGCATCCGGCTGGCTGTCCGTGGCGGAATCCGCGGGCTTTTCTTCCTGCTGCGGCTCCTGGGCGGCGGGGGCCGCGGGTTCAGGCTTTTTCTTTGCGCTCATTGGGTTCTCCTTTCTTGATTTTTTCTGATTTTGGGCATAAAAATTGCCCGCCCTGACCTCATGCGGTCAAGAGCAGGCATAAAAATACCACGGTGCAGAATTGCATCGTGGTTGTTAAAACTGTAAAAATAGGAACGGGGAACGGCATCAAAACCGTTCCCCATCGATTGGCATTTGGCAGGCGTACCGTTCTCCTGCATCTCTCAGGGCAAAAGCCCTTGTCATTACCAGCGGCGTGTGGTCGGTACGAAATCTACCACCTCAAATGCCTTTCTTATCCTATGCTTATTGTAGCATTTTTACTTTGCCTTGTAAAGAATTTCTTTGTTGTGGATGAGGCGTTCCCATTCTTTTTGGCGGATCTTCAAAAAGGTGATAATGGAGTTTTTATAGTGTACAGGATCCTGCGATGCTGCAAGCCGAAGTGCAATGCGGAAATGTTCGCCGGTTTCACCAACGGTAATTTCTTTCAAAAGCATACCGGTTTGCGGGCGGGGGTCCCGGATGATGTAATCGGGACTTTGGATAATTTCGGCTAGGTATGTACTGAACCGTTCGTAATCATCCGGGTGGCGCTCCTGGATGTGTTGAATGCGCTCATCAGTGATGATAACCTCATCGGTTCGGATATCTTCCGTTACGACCTTATATAGTTCTTTGTCCAGCTTACATACAAAATTCACGTCCGGGTTCACACCAATCCTGTTTGATGTGTCCAGTATACCACTTGCGGCAGGGTTTGTATAGCGTTCCAGCGCTGCCGTGTCCCTCTCCCGCCACACATTCCGGCGCAGCACATCCCCATGGTCGGCCACAAAATCCCGCAGCTCCTTTTGGGCGGCGCGCACACGGGCGCGGGCGGCTTTTGCAGCGGCGGGGTCACACAGGCCCGCCGCCTGGCGCTTGGCTTTGCGCACGCTGCGCTCCAAAGCGCGCTGTTTGGCTTCCAGCTGGGCGGCGGCTTCCACTTTGGCTTTGTCCATCGGGCGTGGGCGGGTGCTGGTGCCTTCCACCCATGTGCCCAGGGTGTGACGGCAGTTGGGGTGGAACAGCCCACCCCGCATGGCAACGGACAGCAGCGGATACTGCCTGCCGTTGCGGCTGACGCCGTATGTCCCGCCCGGCGTGCGGGGGCCGTGGTAGGGCTGGAACACATCATCAATGTAAACAAGGCCCTGCCAGGGCAGGCAGGTTTTGGAGCAGGCGCCGTACTGGCTGACCAGCACCGTGTCCAGGCCAAGGCGCTCCCGCTGGGCGGCTTCCCCCATCAGCATGGCGCGGGTCCCGGCGGTGCGCAGGGCCATTTCGGCATAGGTGGAAATGTTTACCCGGCGGCCATCGCGGTAGCGGATGCAGGCAATGCCCTGTTCCAGAAAATCGCGGGTCGCGGCATCTGTGGCCTGCTGCAGGGTCTGCCCGCCTGCCTGCATGGCAGCGGCGGTGCGCAGGATGGTTTTGCGGTACACATCGTTCATGTAGCGAAGGGCGGCGCGTTCGCTTTGCTCATTGGCCTGCTGCATCTCATTCAGCAGGGCGGTCATCCGCTCGTCACTCATCCGGAAAAATCCATCCGAACCGCCCTGGGCGGCTTCCTCCTCCAGCAGAGTGCGGGTATCGGCATCAATGCGGTCCCGGTATTCGCCCAGAATGGCGGTGTTTTCCCGGCGGAACCGCCGGATGTCGCGCAGCTTGGCGGCCTGCCACGCTTCCCAGTGCTGTGGTACGCCGTCTTTGCCGCCCTTGGTCTGCTCCTGCTGCTGGTGGCGGGCCAGGCAGCGGTGCAGGCTTTTTACCAGATCCAGCTCCAGGGCATCAAACAGGGCGGCAATATCGCGGGCGGTCATGCGTCAAGGCCGGGCATCAGGCCGGAGGGGGCATCCAGCTCCGGCTCGGCAGCGTCGGCAATGCCCTGCTCCAGCCGGATGCGCTGCACCTCGGCAGCTTTCCAGGCATCGTCCTTGCTGGACCCCCACAGTTCATCCACCTGTGCTTCCACACTCATCACACCCGCACTGGCCGCAGCGGCAACGGTCTGGACCCGGCTGTCAAAGCTGGGGGCACCGTACTCGCCAAAGCTGCAGGAGGCGTGGTATTCGCCGGGCAGCAGGCCGTTCAGGATATCCTGCGCTTTCAAAGCAGTTTCGGCCAGACAGGGCAGGGCTTTTTCCAGCGCATCGGTAATGGCGTTTCGGGTGTATCCGGTCACGTCCTTCTTTTCGCGCTGCGCATCAGCGCTTGACATTTTGCCCAGATCAATGCCCAGGGTGGCAGGGCTCATAATGCCCTGCAGGCACATATCCAGTGTGGCGGTGTAGCTGGCAAGGAATGCGTCATACTTGATGTCAGGCTGTTCCGTCTGGATCTTGTCGTCCGCATTTTCCTTGCTGCTTTCATGCACAGCCACAAAGCGACAGCCAAAAGCACTTGGTATCCGCAGTGAGCCGTTTTCCGGGTCACGGGGAATCAGGGATTCCGGAATATAGCGCTGCACCCGCCCCGCCCGCACCGCGTCCATCCATTGGCTGATGATTTCATCATGGGCATCAAAGGCATCTGTCTTTTTGTCAAAAATGCTCTGCCCGCGCCCGCGCCACCGGGAGGAAGGCCAGAACTGCAGCGGAACGGCCAGCATAAAATCACCGGCAAAGGTCACATCCCGCAGGTTGGCAGTGTCCGGTTCCGCGGTGACAGGCAAAACCTTGTCCCCGTCCAGCAGCTCATACTGCACACGGCCGGGGGCATATACCTCCCGCAGAATCCGCCCGCGTTCCCCCACAGGGGAAAGAAAGCAGATCTCCTGAATGCGCCCATGCCGGGTGCGGTATTCCACCTGGTCCGCGCCCCGAAATTCCAGGATCGGGCCATCGCTGACCGCCGGGTCCAGACTGATTTTGAATGCGCCGTCTCCGGTCACAAGGGTGTCGGCCACGGCATTGCCGACAAGGCCCGGCAGGTCGTTTTCCTTTTCCAGCTCTGCCCAGCGGGCGGCTGCATCCGCAGCAGCGGGGCCGTCAAAATCCAGCTCGTTCAGGTCGGCTTTTACAATGCCGGCCAGAATATCTACCATAATGCCCGGCAGGCCGCTGTGGGCCTTGCGGATGCTTTCATCCTCCGGCGCAGCGGCCCAGAACCTGGCCCGGCTCACCTCGTCATCCCCCAGCAGCTTGAACAGCTGGTCCAGCTCGGAAGCGTCGCCGCGGTACCAGATGCGGTTGCGCAGTACGTTGGTTTCAAAGCTGACCGGCTCGCGGATCACAAGCCCCTTGCCGGATGCAGGCTGAATTTCCAGCCAGCTGCGGATCATCGTTTTCACCCTTTCTATCCATTTCATCCAATCTGCTCCTTATACGGCAGCCAGGCGTACTGCTCGGCGTTTACGCAGTGGTCGTTGCGGTCTTCCGGGCAGTTGGTTTTCTTTTCGTCCCAGCTGTATACGTTGTATTCCTCAATCAGGGGTGCGCAGGCTTCCTGCACAAACAGGTGATCGCCGTGGGCCAGCCAGCCGCATTCCAGATTGATGCGGTCCAGCACCGGCAGCCGCTTCCAGGCAGGCACAAAGTCATACATGCAGCCGTGCAGGCGGCGGTACTTCTGGCATTCGGTGATCGTGGCCTGGTCGGCGGAATCCAGATATACCGTGCGGGCAAATCCCCATGTCTTGCGCTGTTGTTCCAGAAAGTCCAGCAGCAGGGGTGGAATATCGCTGGGGGCCAGCGGCGGCAGGCTGTGTTCGGCGCGGGTTTTGTTGTTGTGGGCCTGTGCTGCCAGCGTGACCTTGCGCCGGTCAGAGAGAATGCCGTCCAGCACAAAGGCAAAAGTATCGGCGGTCTGCTGGCTGTAGCTGGTGTCCACCCCGCAGGAAAGCTGCACCCAGTGCAGCGGGTGTTCCGGCCGGGTCAGCAGGGCGCGCAGCTCTGCCGCACAGATCAAATGGCGCGGCTCCAGGCTGAAGATCAGCCCGGTAGCACGCCCGCGCAGCCCCAGGATTTTGTTTTTGTACAGCTTTGTGCCCGGCGGCACCATGCTGATGATCTGCTGCCGTTTTTCTGCGGATAACCCCAGGTTGTGCTCAAACGAGAAAAACCAGTGTACCCAGCCCGGCTTTGCGGTCTGGCACAACTGGGCGGTGATCTCTTTGGGGGTGTCCTGTGCCCATTGGGGCAAGGGGCGGGCATGGTCAATAAATTCTGCATAAACCGGCAGGCCGGGGTCATCCGGGTTCAGGGTGGCCAACAGGTAATCGCAGCGCATGGCTGCTTCCCGCACAAAGTCGATGTCTGCAATGTTGATCTCATCAATGTACAGGCAGCCGTACTGGCCGCCAAGAGCTTTTTTCCAGCGCGCTTTGTCGGCGTAACCCATGACGTAAATTTTGCGGTCGCCGCCGGGGGCGTGCAGCAGCAGATGGGGAAGGCGGTCTTCACCGCGTCCGCCCGGCCAGTATTCAACCAGGTCGCCAAAGTCATCCAGCACGCCCAGCTCCTTGGTGATGATGTTTTTTTCAATCGTGCCCTGATCCAGCCCGGCCAGCACGTGCAGCCGCTTGGGGCTGGCCGCGCACCGCAGGATAAACTTGAACAGTCCCACCGTGGTTTTGCCTGCTGCGGTCGTTCCTTCCAGAAACTCCACCGGTGCGGTGCAGCGCAGGAACGCCTTGTACTTGTCCGAAAGCAGCAGATCAGCCATCCGGCGCCTCAAGCTGTTCCAGCACTTTGCCCAGCTGGCCGGTGTTCAGCTTGGCATCCAGCTTCAGCTTGTCCTGATACATCCCCAGATGCTTGCCGATCAGCTCCAGCGCACGCAAAGCGCCTTTGCTGTCGAACTGATATTTCCCGGATTCCACCATGCCGCCTGCATCGGCATCGTATACCATGACCGGCTCCGGCTCACGGCAGCAGCGGTAAGTGTCCACAAGCTGCTGCAGAACATAATCCTGCGTTAAGGCAAGGCGGGCGGTCTGTTCACGCTGTAATTCACGCACACGCGCAAGAATGTCCGCATTTGTCAGCATCCGGCTGGCAGTTTTGCGGGCAGAATTTTCAGCGTACCCCGCCCGGATGGCGGCCTGCGCGCCGTTATAGTCAATGATGTATTCCTGGCAAAAACGTTCCTGCTTGGGGGTAATGGATGGCACGGTGGTCACCGCCTTTCTGCAATAAAATACCCCGCCGGGTTGGGGCGGGGTGGAATATTAAAGAACCCCGGCACGCACGGACAAAAGGAAAGAGAGTAAAATGTGTGAGCCTTTGCCGGGTGCCGGGAATGGAGCCGCGCAAGGGCCTTGCACCCTTGCTGTGCCGTTGCTTGGGAACACAGCGCCCCTGCCAAAGGGCCGGCTGCGCGGCATAAAAACAGCCAGGCGGGGCATGACCGTCTGGCTGAAATGGGGAGGATAAAATGACAATACAAAAGCCGTAAGGACGTTTTGGGTTCCTTACGGCTTTTGATGATAGGATTATAGCATGGAATTTTGGCTTTTTAATGCAAACTTGATTCGGCTGGTAAGGTTGGAGGAAGAATGATTGGACTTCCGCCAAAAGCAGCGCTTAAGTTTGCAATGATCTGAGAAACGCGGGCGGGAAAGCCCTGAGATTCTTGCAGGTAATAGGCGAGATCAGAGCAAAGCTCTTTCGACATAACGTCGGAAGGAATGTCATAAAGAGAATCCGGCTCTTTCAACTCGTGGTCGACATAATAAGAAACCGTAATCGTAAAAATGCCTTGGGGCTCAAATCCTACATGACGTACAAATTCGACCCGCAGTGCATTGTGGAGCTTTGTCCATTTTATTTCATCATGATAATTGATTGTTGCAAGGCCTTGTGATGGAGCGGTATCAGGAATACAGTGAAGTTCAGCATCACTTAAACCAGCAGAAAACTTTCCGGTAAGCTTATCTTTAAGCATTTTGTGATACTCCTCTCGTAGTGTGGACAGAATGGGATTCAGTTAAAGACCATATATGATCAATCTTTGCTGTAGTATCGTAAACTTGAGTGGTGGGAGAAGGTTGATATTGAGAGGAAAAAAGATTTTGGTTAGCTTGTGTTGTAGCAACTGCAATTACAGCTGTTTTCAAAACTTTGTCAACAAGATCTTCTTGCTCAACAGATCTTCTGATTGCCTGCTCGACATAAGAATTTAAGGTCATATCATTAGCCTGTGCACATAAAGAAGCTTCACGATGCAGTTCTTCCGGAATACGAACATTGAAACTTCCACTATATGCTTTTTGAGGCTCCTTGCCTATTTCCTTGCAAAAATCAAGATAATCATCTACTGCTTTTTGAAATTCTTTTTCAACATCTTTGGCATTTTCAGAATAGAAATCAACCAAATCATCAATTCCAAGAATTTTTCCATAAATGATTTGGTCTTCTGGGTCATACGCAGGCTTTGCGTAATAACCCTTATAACGCAAAACGCCGTTTCCCATAGCATATTCTCCTTTTTTCGCTTTGTATTGTATTTCGAAGAGCAAAAACATTAAGAAATGTGCCCATGTGATTTCAGAAATTCCACAACATTTCTTACGGCTCCTCGTACCATCTGGTCACCAGGATGGGGTTTGTGTAACATGATTGATGCACCAGTCTGGGGATGATAGAACTTTACGCGTGATCCAGATGTGGCCCCTTTTGTGCTTTCCACATAGCCAAAGGAAGCCATAATCTTTTTCACATCTGAATAGCGAAAATCTGCGGGAGTTGGAGTGGAACACAGTTTTGCTATTAGATTTTCTACTTTACTCATAAGCCGGTGCAATCACCCTTTACAGAATATATTTGCAACTATAATTTAGTTACAAATATATTATATCTCGGTTGCAGAGAATGTCAATATTTTAATCATTTAGAAAGCAGTCCAAAATGCTTTGCTACACACCGTATAAACTCCCCGTGCCACAGGGTGACGGTTCGCTTGCAGCGGTGCAGCTTCATTGCTGCCCCCTCCAGTGTATGCGTTTTGTCCCAGAAAACGCACCGGATCACCTGTAGGCGCTCTTGGCCGGTATCCAGGGTCAGGGTTTCAGCAATGGCCTGGCGCACGGCTTCCATTTCCCGGCGGTTGATCTCCGGCAGTTCCCGCAGGGCGGCATCGGCCACGGGGTCGGTAGGAGTACCGGAGCCGCGGGGCATGCCGCTCAGATCAGGGCTGATACAGGTTTCATGCAAGGCTCTTTCCTGCTCACAAAGGGTGGGGTAGCGGCGGATGATATCTTTTACATATCCCCACCAGCCATAATGCGGCCTGCTCATCGGCATCACCCCTTCCGCGGCTCGTGCAGGACCACATAGTAGCCATAGGTTAGGCCGAGGGCGCGGGCGGCACGTTCCACGCGGGCGATCTCGCTCATGGCACGGCGGCTGCGCTGTTTGGCCCGGCTGATGATGGCATCGTCGCTGCGCACCAGTGGGGCACAGGCTTTGCAGTAGCGCTGGCTGAAATAGGCATGCAGCATCATTTTGCCGCAGCGGGCGCAGGGCTTATCGGAATATTTCGGCATCAATCCTCACCTCCATGCGTATGTTCCATGTAGATCTTCGGTTCGTCGTCCTCGTCCAGGTGGGCGGCAGCTCTCCCAGCGCAGACCCCGGCGGTGTAGGCGGCGGCCAGCAGCGCGGCCAGAACGGCGCTGCCGATGATCGAAAGCAGAATATCCATCAATCGCGCCACCTTTCGCCGCGGCTGCAGAAATCGCTTGGCGTGTTGCGGCCATACAATGGGCACTGCACGGTGGCCCAGTAGCGGCAGCGCCCGCACCGCGGCAGGCCCAGCAGCCGCAGGTGCATGGCGCGGGTGATGTGCAGCCCGCACCACACCAGCCCACAGATCAGCATGCCGCCCGCAAAGAGCACGCAGGGGACCGCAAGAAACACAAGGGCCAGGCATTTGAGAACATAAAGACAGTTGGAATCAAAGACAGGCATCCGCCCCACCTCCCAACAGCCGCAATGCTTTGCGGATGACGGCACATCCATGCCCATACACAAAACAATCATGTTCCAGCCCGCAGCCCAAACAGGCTTCGGGGCGGCGCTCGATGGCCAGGCGGTGCAGCTGGCGCAATTCGTCCGCCGTCATCCGTTCGGCAGGGATGCACCGGCTGTTTTCGGTATCGAACCGCATGCCGCTTGAAACAGGCATCATAATTCCACCACCTTGATGAAAATGCCGGGGGTATCGGCCCAGAACTTTTCAACCACCTCACTGCACACGAATGCGTCATCGCACCAGAAGTGCAGGCGGGTCATTTCGTCTTTCAGGGCTTTTTCCAGGTTGTCGGTATCGGGCTTGGTGGTGCGCCACTCGCCGTCATTGTGGCGGCCGTCAGTGGGAAACAGCCACTTGACCAACAGCCGCACCGGGCCGCTGCAGGGGGTAGGCGGTGCATAAGGGGCCAGGTAGGCGTGCAGCTTGGCACGGGTGGCTTTCAGCTCCGGGCTGTCGTGCAACACGGCGCAGGGCTTTCCGCCGCGCATAAAGGCATGCAGCTGCTTGGCATTGTGGGTTGTGGTGGGCGGCTGCATGGGAATAAAAAATTGCATGTATTTTCACCTCGTTCTTTTTTTGTGGCCAACGTGTTGGGGTGGGTTCCCGGAGGGATGGGGGCTGTGTACGCCCCATCCTCTGGGATGCCCCAACACACGGACGGATTTTTACTATATATATAAGGCTATTTTCCGTCCGTATTTGGTACGGATAGCGGCTATTTTCCGAAATACGGAAGTTCGGACGGATTTGTGATAGCGGCTATTTTCCGTGAAATATGAAAAATATTATCCGTTGCTTCCGGGCTCTTTCAGCCCCACGCTGGTGCCATCAATCCAAAATCCGCCGTCGGATTTCAGGCGTCGGCGCACGGTATCGGGCTTCAGGTTCAGGTATTCAGCCATGCTGTAAATGGTCACTTTACCATCCATGGTGCAGGCTTCAAAGGCGGTGCGCAGTTCGGCACGCTTGCTTTTGGGGGCAGTATCTTTGTCTCCCCAGCGCTTTGCAGCACCGCGGGAGCCAAGCTGCTTGTAATCGCTTTCTGGCTGCAGGTCCTCCAGCAGGCCGCTGTCCAGTTTGTGTACGGGATAGTCGAACCAGAGGTTGACCGGGTCAAAACGGGCAAACTCGCGCAGAGTGCCCTCAATGCGCCAGGCGGTCATGGCATCGGCGCGCTTGATGGCAGCCGCGGTGTCTGCATCCAGGCGGTGCAGATCGGGCAACGGCAGGTGTGCCTTGGCAATGGCCAGCATCCGGCTGCGGCTCAGGGCATCGTCCGGGCCGTAAGCATCGGCATGGCCGCGGGCATCCAGCAGGGCTTTGGCTGCGGCGCAGGCCGCTTTGTTGTGCAGCTGCTCCCGGATGGCATCGGTGGGGACCAGCTCGGTCATATCCAGCATGGCATCCGGGTCACGGGCAAACACACCGGAGCCGGAAGCACGGTCCATGCTGCGCTTGCCGCCCTGCGCGCCCTTGCTGTGGTGGTGGCAGTAGATGACGGCACAGTCCAGTTCCCGGCAGACCAGGTCAAACTGGTTGCAGAACTTGGCCATCTGGTCAGCGCTGTTTTCATCGCCGGTGATGACTTTATAGATCGGGTCCAGCACAACGGCCAGGTAGCCTTTCTTGGCAGCCCGGCGGATCAGGCGGGGAGCCAGCTTATCCATGGGGACGGAGGCACCGCGCAGGTTCCAGATGTCGATGTTGGCAAGGTTCCGGGGCGGCAGGTGCAGGGCTTCGTATACATCTTTGAAGCGGTGCAGGCAGCTGGCGCGGTCCAGTTCCAGATTGATATAAAGCACCTTGCCCTGCGCACAGGCAAAGCGGCCAAGCCAGGGGGCACCCTCGGCAAGGCAGATGCACAGTTCGATCAGGGCAAAGCTTTTGCCCGCTTTGCTGGGACCGGCCAGAAGCATTTTGTGGCCCTGGCGCAGCACTCCTTCAATCAGGGCATCTGCCAGCGGGGGCAGGCTGGCCCAGTCATCGGCAAGGTTTTCGGTATCGGGCAGGTCGTCCGTGCAGGCTTCAAACCAGTCTTTCCATTCCTCCCAGCAGGATTTGCCAGTGTTGGTTTCCAGCAGGTACTGCTTTTTGCCGCCGCGCAGGATGCCCGGCATGCGGGATAGGCGGGCAGGGTTGCGGTTGGCTTCGTCCAGCGTCAGGCCGTTTTTCTTGCAGGCAGCGTACAGGTAGTCAACCCGGCGGCGGTACTCGGTATAATCCGGCGCGCCGACCCGCACAATGGCGTGCAGGCTTTTGCTGCCGCTGTACACCAGGGCCGCGCAGGGCAGTTCCAGCTGGCGGATAATGGCCTGCTGCTTTTCCAGCTCCATGTTGTCGCATTCCACCAGGGCATAGCGGTAGTCGGTCACATTGTTGTTGCTGCGGCCGCCCTCCACGGGGTTGAAGCAGATCCAGGCACCGGCGGCGGGGTTGTAATCGCCCACCACAGCGCCGATGTCCCCGCCGCAGCGGGCAAGCTCGTCCATCAGCTGACCGGCAGTGCGGTCCCAGCAGCCTTTTGTGGGAGCATAGCGGTCATCCCGCAGGTAGCTTTCGGTCACATAGGCCACATGGTCCTCCGGCTCAAACAGGGCCTGCAGGTAGCGGCGCAGCTGGTCGGCGGGGTCCCATTGTTCGGGGATGTTCAGCTCCTGCACATCCAGCCAGCGGGTATCCACCACAACGCCGTCCGGCCGGGTGCCGGGGGCGCAGATCGCGTCGTTCCAGTCCAGCTCATGCCCGGCGGGGCCCGGCCAGCCGTGATTGCGTGCCAGGGCGAAAATGCTGTTCTCGGTGATCGGTTTGGGATTGCCACGGAAACTTCCCCACTTGCGGGCACATTCGCCCTTGTGGTACCGGCTGCCATCGCGGGAACTCCATTGCTCCCATGCGGTAACAGGGAACCCGGCTTCTTTCAGCCCCATACCCACCGTGACCCATTCCTCATAGGTCAAGTTTGCCGGGGAGATAAAGTCCAAGGCTTCCTTGAGATCATTTGCATTGTCCATTCCGTTTACCATCCGAAGTCAAAGATTGGGGTTGTTTCCGCAGAGGGCATATAGGTCTTTGGGTCCACGCCCTTGGGGGTGCCGCGCCAGCCGCAGGCGGCGATACGGTCGATCATGTGCTTGGCGGCGTTGAAGCTCCAGGTGCCCACATGCTGGAAGCCGTATTTTTCCAGGCAGCGGATCTGCTTGGGGGTGGTTAATCCCTCATCCCGGCGCTTGTTCAGCCGGTCCAGCAGCAGGGATGCTTTGCCGGCGGATTCCACCGCATCGGGGCAGATGCCCTGCTTTTCCAGCGCGGCGGTCTGTTCGGCGCTGGGGGGACCGGCTTCCCACCCAAAGGCGGGCACATAACCGGCCAGATCCTCAGCTTGGATGCTCATTTCGTATTGCAGCGGGTCAACCAGGCGGGCGCGCTTGCGGCGCTGTTCTTCCAGCTGTTTGGCAAGGGCTTCCTCCCGCTGGGCCACCACGTCTTCGGCGGCCTGCCGGGCGGCTTCCTCCACGTCCTCCGGGCAGGCGGCGGCAGCCAGGTTATCGGTCATCTGCTGGGCAACGGCGTGGTCCTCGCACACAAGGTCGGCTGGGCGGCAGAGCTCGTGGCGGTCGGTCAGCCAGAGGAAATCCAGGAGCAGCAGGTCCTTTTTGCCTTCGTGCAGGCGGGTGCCGCGGCCCACCATCTGGCTGTACAGGCTGCGCACCTTGGTGGGGCGCAGCACCACAACGCAGTCCACACTGGGGCAGTCCCAACCTTCGGTCAGCAGCATGCTGTTGCACAGCACGTTGTAGGTTCCGGCGTCAAAATCTGCCAGAACCTGGGCGCGGTCGGTGCTCTGGCCGTTGACCTCGGCAGCATGGAATCCGTGGCGGTTCAGGGTATCCCGGAATTTCTGGCTGGTTTTGATCAGCGGCAGAAAGACAACGGTTTTGCGCCCCTTGCAGTAGTGCGCCATCTCGGCGGCGATCTGGTCCAGATAAGGGTCCAGGGCGCTGCCCAGCTCGCCCACGGCATAGTCCCCGCCGGACATGCCCACGGTGGAAATATCCAGCCTGAGGGGGATGGTCTGCGCCATAATGCGGCACAGAAAGCCGTCCCGGATGGCATCGGTGAGTTTGTACTCATAGGCCAGGCTGTCGAACACCTCGCCCAGATTGCGCAGGTCGCCGCGGTCCGGCGTGGCCGTTACGCCCAGGACCTTGGCCGCGGGGAACCAGTCCAGAATGCGGCGGTAGCCGTCGGTCACGGCATGGTGGGCTTCGTCAATGATGATGGTGCTGAAATAATTGTGGGGGAACTTTTCCAGCCGCTGGGGGCGCTGCAGGCTTTGCACGCTGCCAACGGCAACGCGGTACCAGCTGGCCAGGCAGGATTGTTCGGCTTTTTCCACCGCGCAGCCCAGGCCGGTTGATTTTTGCAGCTTGTCGGCGGCTTGTTCCAGCAGTTCGCCGCGGTGGGCCAGGATCAGCACCCGGTCCCCGGCGCGCACCTGGTCTTCGGCCACGGCAGCAAACACAATGGTTTTGCCGGTGCCGGTGGGCAGCACCAGCAGCGTGCGCAGCCGCCCCTGTTCCCACTCTGTATGGATCTGTTCTTTCGCCCGCTGCTGATAGGGGCGCAGGGGGAGAGAGTTTGTGTTGGGCATAAGTATCCTTTCCGTGTTAGTGAGGAGTGAGGAGTTAGGAGTTATTGGAGTGCGCGTGCGCGCACGGGTTGAAAATTGGGCCGCAATCCCGTAGGGGCGCACATTGTGCGCCCGTCGCCCTGTGGCAAATCCTGTTGTGGCATATACGGCGGGGTTTTCGGAACGGTCACTGCGCCCGCAGGCGCGTTTCGGAGGCCAACCGGGGCAACGCCCCGGCTCTTAGGCCGGAGATAGACCGTTCCCTACAGAGCTGGACCTTAGGCCCGTTTTAACTCCTACCTCCTAACTTAAAAAGCTCCCTGCTTCCACCCGGTGCTGGGGGCGGCGGTGGGTTCGGGGCGGGGCAGGAACTTTTCGATCTCGTTGGCCTGCCCGGTCTCACCGGCGTGGGGGCCGCTCTGCTTGGTGTATTCCCGCACGCCCAGGCGGCACATGCCCTGCGCACCGACAATTTCGTTCCAGCGGGGGCGGAACGTCTCGCCGCGCTTGCATTGGCCGATGCTCTCAAAAAAGGCGCCCAGCAGGCCCTGGGTCTTGGTGTGCAGGTACAGGCGGTGGGTGACGGTGGTTTCGCCTTTGTCGCCGCCATGGATGGTAATGGTCAGCTTGGCCATGCTGCAGGGCGGCAGCTTGGCGCTGCCCTCATAGCGGGCACGCTCAAAGCTCTGCACGGTAAACAGGTAATCGCCCGCAGGCAGCAGCACAAATTCCCGCTGTTCGTTGGTAACCTCGCTGTCCCAGTCCAGGGCAGCATCCGGCATGTTGTTCATATATTCAGCCATGGGTAAATCTCCTTTGTATTTGTTAAAACGGTACATCGCGGTTGGTGCAGATCATCTCCAGCACCTGGGGCCAGGCGGCCACCAGGCAGCCGCTGACAAAATCAGCCGGGTAATCCTTGACCGGCATATCGGCGGGGAAGTACCCGCGCTGGCCGACCACGGTCTGCAGTTCCTCCGGGGTCACATTATTGGCGGCCATCAGCTGGGCAAGGGCGGTCGGCACGCCCTGCGCCTGCAGATCACTGGCGGAGATCCCGGCAGGCACGGCAGGCGGTGCAGCAGGTGCAGCGGGAACCGGCACCGGTGCAGGCTTGGGGGCGGGGGCATCCTCTGCCATGATGGGGCGCGGCGCGGGGGCTGCGCCGGGGTGCGGGTCCGGGATGCAGGCGGCGATGCTGGCATACTCAAAGGGCAGTTCTTCCGGCAGGCCAAAGCGGTTTTTGGCATCCCAGCAGGGGTGGTGGCTGGTGTAGAGAACCCGCCGCCCGCCGCTGGCCTTGTTCTTGGCGTTGGGGGCGCTGCCGGCCTTTTCTACCACGGTTTTGTAGTTGGCAAACAGCAGCATGTCGCACCATTCCCGCAGCAGAGGGGCTACCTGTTTGCTGGTTTTCATAGTCCAGCGGTCATAGTTGCCCACGGCGTCGGGCTGCTCAAATTTTGTGATGGCGGCATGGGCCAGGACTACCACGTTGTGCCCGGTGTTCAGCACCTCTTCCAGGGCATCCAGCAGCTTGCCGAACTCTTCTTTCGCGTAAGTATAGCCCTTGCCGTACCCGAAATCCTCAATGCCCTTGACCTTGGCGCGAGCGCAGACGGCGTCAATGCAGAGCCGCTCGGCCCAGTCGGCGGTGTCGATCACCAGGGTGCCGCAGGGCACATTGCCGCGGCTGACCTCGGCAACTTCATCCAGCAGCATGGCCCAGCTGGTGGGCGCGGGCAGGCGAGCAACGTTTAGCCGCTTGGTGCCGCCCTCGGTGTCAATGAATACCGGGGCGGGGAACTGGGCGGCAAAAGTGCTTTTGCCGATGCCCTCCGGCCCGTACAGAACGGTTTTGACCGGCGCGGCAATGGTGCCGGATGTGATTGCGTATTTGCTCATTTCAGAACGCTCCTTTCGTCCATGCTTTGGGGGCGGGTGGTTCCTCGGCGTCTTTTACCCTGCCATCCTCAATGATGATCTGGCACTCCCCGCCGGTCGAAACGCGGGTGGCGATGGCCTGTAATCCTTCGGCCTGCAGCCAGCTGCCGAACTCCGCCAGGGTGGCAAGGTCCATCTGTTCCAGCTTGTCCAGCAGCACAAAGCCGCAGTCGGGGTTCAGGCGGCGCACAATGGCGGTGGCCACCCGCAGCTGGTCGCTGCCGCTCATGTCCTGCCAGTGCTTGCCGTTGTAAGTCAGGCTGCTGTCCTCCACACCCAGGCCGGTCAGGGGCAGGTCTGCGCCGTTCAGCAGGTTCATGCGGGCGGTGCGCTTTGCCTTGATCTGCTCCGTCAGGGTGGTGTATTCCTGCGCATAGCGCTCGGCTTCGTCCTGAGCCTTGGATTTTGCCAGGTTGGCGGATACCTGCCGGTTGATCTCCTCCACATTGCGGATGCTCTGCTCCAGCTCGGCGGTGGATTCATCCTGCAGCTGGGCCACGGTCTTGGTGGCGGTTTCCTCCTGCACGCAGGCGGCGTTGTATTCCTCTACCAGCTGGCCGCGGTGCTCCTGCAGGGTTTTGAGCTGTTCGTCCAGGCGGGTCAGCTCGTCCATGGCACGGTGTTTGGCGTGGGTGATCTCGGTCAGGCGGTCGCGCTGGCGCTGGTTGTCGGCGTTATGGAGCAAAATCTCCTGCTGCTGTTGGATCAGCTCAATGGCACTAACGGGTTCGGACGGGGCGTCCGGGTATTCGGTCAGCTCTTCGGCGGCGTGGCGTTTCTGGGCGCCGATCTGGCCGATCACGGTGCGGCGGTCGTACAGGGCTTTGATCTCCCGGTCCAGGCCGGTCAAAGCATCCCCCACACCGATGATGTTCAGCAGGGTGTCGGCCTTGTCTTTATCGCTGGCCTGCATAAAGCGGGGCAGGTCCAGCGCCAGCGGCTCCACAAAAGCGTTCAGCAGCTGCTGGCCGCTGCGCTGGCCGGTGGGGTCGGTCACGGTCAGGCTGCTGTTTTTGCCCCTGCGCTCCACCACAACGCCGTTAGACAGGATCACTTTCAGGTGGGGCGGGGCAAGGGCACCGTCCCGCACAGCGGCGGTAGGGCGGAACTTCTCGCCGCCCAGAGCCCAGGCCAGGGCATCCAGCACACTGGTTTTGCCCTGGTTGTTGTTGCCGCCCACAATGGTCAGCCCGGTGGGGGAGGGCGTGAGGGCAACCGCCTTGATGCGTTTTACGTTTTCGGCTTCCAGAGCCGCAATTTTTACAGACATTTTATTGCCTCCGTTTGAATTTCAGTCAGGGTGTTGGTCAGCTGGTTGATGGCCCCGGCGCGGGTGTCCGGCGGCAGCTTGGCCAGCTGCGGCTTGACGGACTTCCAGGCGTTCTGCATGGCGCGCCCGGCCAGCAGCAGGCTGTCATAGGCGTTGCGGGTGTCCAGCTCGATTTGTTCCGGTGTGGCGGCAGCAGCTTTGGCGGCTTCCAGCTCGCTGCGCAAAGGGGCGGTCAGTTCATCGGCCAGGGTGTGGGCACGGCGGTTGATCTCATCCTCGTCCACAGCGGCGGCCACCGGCTGCGCTTTGGCGGCTTCGGCTTCCCGCTGGTATTTGTCGGCACGCATCCGGGCGGCATCGGCAACCTGGCGGGCACCGGCCAGCTGCTTTTCCGCTTCCTTTGCCCGCTGTTCGGCTTCGGTGGCGCGGCGCAGGGCGGAATCTTCGTTTTTGTGGGCGGTGCGGTAGCTTTCCTGGGCACCGGTGGCGGCGGCTTGCAGCTGGCGGTTCTGCTCATGCAGGCCGTCAACATCGGCCAGGGCGGCATCGCGGGCGGCTTCGGCGGCGGCTGCGGCATTGAGGGCGTTCACCCGGTCGGCGCGCAGCTGCTGGTTTTCTTTTAACAGTTCCTGGTATTGCTTGTGGGTGGTAATGTCGCCGGATTTGACGGCCTGCACCAGGTCGGCGGGGGCGCTGGGTTTGGCGGCAGCATATAATAAGGATGGGGAAAGCTCTTCCAGCACTTGCTGCTGGCGGGGGCTGCTGGAATCAAACAGCTTTGCCACCTGCAGCAGCCGCTCGGCCGCCTTGCGGTTTAGAGCGACACTCTCGCACCAGCTCCCGAAGGTCTTTTCGCTGTCGGAAAACGCCCCCTTACCATTGCGACATTTTGTCGCAATGGTGACGCACAGCGCGTCGTGCGCAATGGAAACGCCGTCAGCCATGCGGCGCAGGCCCATTTCGGCCAGCTTTCGTCCTGATGTGTACATCTGTTCGGCCAGGTGCAGGTCGGTAACGGTTTGGGCATCCAGCCCGCTGTAATCAAAATCCGCTGCCGAACAGGCAGTTTCCGCACCGGACAGGTTTGACATTGCACCGGAAGAATCCGCAGGGGAGCAGGGGCCCGGCGGGCAGCTGTTTGCATCCGCCTGGGTGGTCGATGTTTCCTCCGCCAACGTGGCAGCAGGGGCGGCCATAGTCACAGCAGCATCCGCATTCGGGGCAGTCGTGTTCACTTTGCATGGTGGTTCCTCCTTGTTGGACAGCGCGCGCAGGGCTTTTACCACAGCGTCCGGTACCTCGTAGTCATCCATCAGGATGCCGAAGCATCTCCCCAGCCAGTCTTCCTGCGCCAGGTCAGGCGCTTTGGTCTGGGCCTTGGCGTACTGCTGGGCGGCCCAATCGCTGGGCACCCATTTGGTTTGGCGTTTGTCCCAGAACCAGAACCTGCCGTGCTTTAAGGCGTACAGCAGGTGGTTGTCCTGGTTCTGGCAGATCATGTAGTCTGTCAACCTTCTACCTCCATGTTGATCAGCGCTTTGCGCTGGGCGGCGCCGGTGTCTGCGGCGCTGTAGCACAGGCTGATCTTTTCCAGTTGTTTGACCTTGTTGCTCGGTGCCTCGGCCAGAATGCTGCGCACGGTTTCGTGCAGTAGCAGTTCGGCGTCCTTGCGGTTGTGGGCAAAAGCAGCGCGGATGGCGTCATACTCGTTCATGGCGTTACCTCCACAGGTGTGAATTTTTGCAGAAGTTCTTCGGCCAGCGGCTTGGGAAGGTCCGTCATGCGGGCGTTGCGCCAGCCCACAAGGCAGAGCCGCCCATAAAACCAGCGGCCATTGTAATGCCGGGTCGGCAGGTTTTGCCCGGCCTGCGGCAGATAAAACAGCGCGGCAAACCGGTTGCTGATCGGGCAGCGCTGCGCGTACCCGCCCATAAAGCGCTGCAGCTCCTGCAGGGTATCCGGCAGGCGGTAAAGTTCCGGCTTTGCGCCGGGGTCAATCACGATTCCGCGCACGCTGCCACCTCCCGCAGTATCATAGCAGCCCACCCGCCCAGGCAGCAGGCGGCCAGCCCGGCCATTGCCGCAGCCCCTCCGCCCTGGGCCAGGGCAGTTACGGCGCACAGCGCGCCCAGCCCGCAGGCCGTTAGCGTGAAATTGGCGAAAGCCTTGCAAATGGGGCTGATGTAGGGTAAAATACAGGTGATGAATTTTTTCGTCTGGCCGTTCCGGTGTTGCAGCGCCGGGGCGGCTGTTTTTGTTTGGGGCATTGTCGTTCTCCTTTCAGTTTAGCCGCACGCCGCGGGCGCGTAGCTCGGCCTTTTTGCGTTCCAGTAGCTCCTTGGCATCGGGACGCTGCATAAAGCGGTGGTAAAAATCCAGCGTTGCCGCCGCCAGCCGCTCGGTAGCATAGGGGTCCGGCTCCGCGGTGGTGGTGATTTTGATGGTGGCGGGGAGAGAGGGAAGAGGCATGGTTTAACCTCCTTTTCGTCAAGGTCATAGATCGTGCTATTGACGGACTTGCTGCGGATGCACCCGGTTGTGATGTGCCTGTTGTTCGGGTCACCAAGGACAGTTTCATTCTTCACGTCCTTGAATGTGACATCCGGCGGAATCTTGATGCCGGGACCGTTTTTGAGTTCAAAGCCTTCGGCGGTCTGGGTTACGGTCGTGCTGCCCATGCGGGTGGTGATTTTTTCGGTGGTCAAGGGAATACCTCCTTTTAGCGATGCCGCATTCAGCAAATCTGGCGGGCCAGAACGGTTGCGGGGATTCGCTTGCCGCGCCCACTTGTAATCCAGCCCGATAGGGTAGTGATGCAGCGCACCGATGCGTAAGTGTCATCGCCGTACACAATCCGCGCGGCTTCTTTCACGGTAACAAGCTCACCGGAAGCCTGGCTGCGGATGCGTTCAAGCGCGTCCCGGTAGCCGTCTTTTTCTCTTGCCATGGATATCCTCCTTTGAAAATGTTCATTGTCTGCTCCATTCCGGCTGTGATAAAATAAGGCCGGTATTGTTGACGGTAAGTTTCAAGCTTTCACCTCCTAAAAATTTCCAGCCCTTCCGGTTCAAAGTCCGGACTATGGGACAGGGGTTGTGGTAGAATGGTTGTAGCTGCTAGGAATGCTCCACAAGGTCATCAATGCGGACGCCGAAGTGGTCGGCAATCTTAGCTGCTGTTGCCAGGGTAGGGCCGCCGCCGTTCTTCCAGCGCTGGGCATTGCCTTTACTCAGGCCAAGCGTTTTAAGAACGGTGGTAGCACTTTCACCATGCTGCACACATAAATTTGTGAAAGTGTTCCAAAAGTTCAAAAAAAATGCACCTCTCTTTCCATTTTGTATTGACGCAAGTGCACTTTTGTAGTACTATAGAGTTGCTAAACATCAGTATTAACGCGGTGCCCTCATGTCATAAGTGCATTATAGGGCATTTAAGTGCACTTTGCAAGTGATTTAATGCACTTTTCTGCACTTCTGCGTTTTGCACAAATTCCGGAGGTGCATTTTAGTGTTTTTTGATATGCTGCAAGCACTCTGCGATGAAAAAGGCATCGCAATGTCAGCACTGCTTGATCAGGTCGGGATGAGCCGCGGGAATATCGCGCGCTGGAAAGCGACCGATAAGCCGCCCAAACCAGCTACCTTAATAAAGCTGGCAGAGGCGCTGGGCGTTGACCGCAAACGTCTGGAAGGGGCAGCTGAAAGCCAGGAAGCGGAGACAGAAATGCCTGCCCACGACATCCTGGACGATGTGGATATTGCTTTTTACGGTGAATATAAAGAGCTTTCCGAAGATGACAAAGCAGTGCTGCGCGATATGGTCAGGGTGATGCGAGATCGCCGGGCCAAGAAAAAGCAGGAGGAATAGATTCAGTGTTTCAGTTGTCCGACTTTTACGGATATTGCAAACAAAATGATGTGGATGTAATGCCGTTCGCAATGCTGCCGAGGGCGGCCTGTACGGTGCGGGACGGGCAGAACTACGCTGTTGTGCTGAACTTCAAGCGTCTGCATACCGTGCGCCAGATTCGCACCGCAATGCTGCATGAATCGGGCCACCTGCGTACCGGCGCACTGCATAAGGTAAACAGCCCGTTCCAGTTGGTGGAGCAGAACGAGTACCGCGCTGATGCGGATTCGTTTCGCCGCTGCCTGCCGCCGGATGAGCTCCGCGCGGCGATGCGGGCAGGCTGCACAGAACCCTGGCAGTTGGCAGAATATTTTGACCTGGACGAAGACTACATAAAAAAAGCCCTGCACTACTGGACGCAGTGCAGGGGGATAAACTTTAATCAGTAAATCAAACCAACCAGGAGGGAAGTACCATGTGTTCGATTCCGGAACTAAAACCTCTTGAATTGTATATCGGGACAAGTGAAGCACAAAACGCGGTGGTATACCCGCTGGACCAGCTGCCGCATTTGTTGGTTTGCGGAATGAACGGGTGTGGGCGCTCCAGCTTTCTGCGGGCGCAGGCGGCAATTTTGGCACATGGGGCCCCGGCAGAACAGCTGCGGCTGGTGCTGTTGGACGAGACCGGTGTGGAGTTTGTGCAGTTCAAGGAACTTCCGCACCTGTTAATGCCGCCGGTTTCCGCCCCGGAGAAAAAGGCTGGCGCCATGCGTGCACTGTGCATGGAACTGCAGTGGCGCTACTCTGTGTTTGCCAAGTGCGGTGCGCGGGAACTGGAGGATTATAACCAGCAGGCTGAAACGCCGCTGCCCCACATTGTTGCCATAATGGACGGCCTGGAAGATCTGCTTGCGCAGAAAGAATGTGTGGGTCAGATACAGCAGATCTGCCAGAAGGGCCGCCCGGTGGGCATCCACATAATTGCGGCGGCCCGGCAGGTTCCGGAGGAAGAGATTGTTGCCGGATTTGCCAGCCGCCTTGCATTCCGCGTGGCAACAAAGAACGCGGCAAACCGGATGGGAGCCCCCGGGGCGGAACTGCTGCCGATCCCCGGAACGGCATTATTCTCTCCCATTAACTATGCAAACCCTGTGCGGGTGCAGACTAAAGAACTGACCGACGAAGAAATTGAAACCCTGATCGCTCCCGTGGCAACTGGGCACCACTATGGTGACGATTTTGTGCGGGAAGCCAGCAGGGTGGAGAGCGACGAATGGCCAGACCCCATGTATGAGTACGCACGGCAGTGCGTGATTGAGGCAGGCTATGCCTCCACCAGCCTTTTGCAGCGGCGCTGCAATCTGGGGTATGCCCGCGCGGCCCGCATTTTGGACCAGCTGGAACAGGCAAAAGTTATTGGCCCTTATGAGGGGGCCCAACCGCGGGTGGTACTGCCGCCATATGCAAAGCCCAAAGCACCGCAAATATCCAAAGCGGCCCCCGCAGCCAAAGGTATTAAGATCAATCGCAGCACGGCACCGCCGGTAAGCGCCCCGGTGACGGAACCTGCGCCGCCCCCGGCAGAAGAAACTCCAGCACAGCCACTGGTACCGGAAATTGTCGAAATGCAGCCGGAGATTCAACGCCAGGTCTCCACGGTGCAGGGGTGCGATGGCATGGAAGGCCATGATTTTGAGCACCTGTGTGCGGATGCTTTGCGGGCCAATGGTTATAAACAGGTGCAAGTTACGCAGGCCAGCGGCGATTATGGCATTGATGTTCTGGCACAAAACAATGGGGTATCCTATGCCATCCAGTGCAAGCGGTACAATTCGCCCGTTGGCAACCATGCGGTGCAGGAAGCCTATGCAGGTGCCGCCTATTATGGCAGCAGCGTGCCGGTGGTTCTGACAAATCAGGACTTTACCCCAGCTGCCAGAGAAATGGCAGCCTCACTGGGGGTAAAACTTTGGGGGCGCAGCGAACTGGACGACTTGCTGCGCGTGTATGAATCGACAGAGCAAAGAAGAAAGCGGATGATCCTGAAAGTATTAAAGGTCGTCCTGAAAATTGCCCTGTATGCCATCGGAGCCGCCGCAGTTGCCCTGCTGGTTGTCGCGGCGGGAATCGTGGTTATTAGCGCATATGCCATGGTGTTTGCCGCCATTCTGGTGTTTGCACCCATCCTGGTTTTCTTCTGCCCGAAAAAGAGGCGGAGAAGAAGAAGGTAAAAAGAAAAAAACGCCCCCGGTGTTGGCGCACCGAGAGCGTTAAAGAAGGTGATAAAAGATGTTTTGGAAAAAGGAGCAGAAAGAAAGCGAACCGCAAAAAGCAGAGAAAATAAATGGAATTGATGATTATATCAGAATCCGTTTGGATGGACAGATAGACTGGTATGACAAAAAGGCTGCTAAAGCGCAGAGGTGGTATAAAATATTCCAAGTGATGGAGTTGATCGTCGCGGCGATTATTCCATTGTTGTCAGGATATGCAGTAGGATGCAAGCCGATTGCTGTGGTGATTGGAATAGGCGGCGCAATTATTACCCTTATAGAGGGAATTTGCAAATTGTACCGATTCCATGAAAACTGGATAGAATACCGATCCACTTGCGAACTTTTGCGGCATGAAAAATATCTTTATCAAATGAAAGCGTTCCCTTATTGCAAAGAAGAAGGTTATGACCAACTGTTTGTCAAAAACGTTGAAGCGCTTATTTCGTCCGAAAGTTCAAGGTGGAAAACGAATAATGTTTCGTCAGGTGAATCAGAAAAGAAAAGTCATTCTTCCAGTAGCTGATAAGTCTTCTCGAAAATATCGGGCTTGCAAGGATATTGCTCACCATTTACGCCGGTGATAATCCAATCGCCCGGTGCTGCGTGCATTATGCCTTCCAGCGTTTTGATGTCAAGGTCTTTCTTTGTTTGATATGCGTCTACAATGACAGGTTTTTTCTGAAATTTCATAATGTCACCTCAATTCAATAGAAAGGATGTTCAAAAAATGCCAGGCTTATACTCTTACCGAATTTTTATTAGCCACGCGTGGGAATATGGTGCGGATTACTACCGCTTAGTCAACTTGTTGGATGCAGCACCATATTTTTCTTATTACAATTATTCTGCCCCAAGTGAAAAGCCGCTTGAACTCTCTAGCATAAATGCTTCTGATGCAGAGATAAAGCGGGCAATTACAAGAAAAATAAGCAATGCGCAAGTAGTGCTTGTATTAGGCGGAATGTACTCTATTTACCATCATTGGATGGAATATGAAGTGGATGAGGCCGTGCGAATGGGAAAGCCGATCATTGTCGTAAAGCCTTGGGGTCAGGAGCGGGTTCCCAATTATCTGCAAGCCAGAGCAAACGATATAGTTAGCTGGAACACAGATTCAATCGTTGGGGCTATCCGTACATTAGTATAACAAAAACGCCCCACAGCTGCAACTGTAAGGCGTTTCCATAGATCAGCTTGCCCACAAAAGTGGATACAATCGACCCGACAATCGTATTGTACCACCTTGCGGGCAGGATTGCAAACCCAAAAGGTGATACCATGAAAAAGAAACAAACCGGTGCCCGCCATGGCCGGGCTGCGATCTATGCGCGCTATTCTTCGCACAACCAGCGGGAAGCATCCATTGAACAGCAGGTCAAAGCCTGCCGGGAACTGGCCGTGCGGCTGGGGCTGGATGTGGTGGAAACTTACGAGGATAAAGCCATCAGCGGCAAATCCGACCGCCGCCCCAGCTTTCAGCACCTGCTGCGGGATGCGGAAAAAGGTTATTTTGACTGCGTGCTGGCGTGGAAGTCCAACCGTATGGGCCGCAATATGCTGCAGGCCATGACCAATGAAGCCCGCCTGAAAGACTGGGGCGTAAGGACCTTTTACGCGGAGGAAGATTTTGACGATACCGCTGCCGGCCGCTTTGCGTTGCGCAATATGATGAACGTCAACCAGTTCTACAGCGAGAATATGGCAGAGGACATCACCCGCGGCATGATGGATAATGCCAGCAAGTGCCTGAGCAACGGCGCGCTGCCATTGGGGTACAAGGCAGGGGAGAACGGCCGCATTGTGCTGGATAAGGCGCAGGCTGCCGTGGTTCAGGAAATTTACACGCGGGTGGCCTGCCGGGAGCCTTTTGTGGATATTGCGGCGGATCTGAACCGGCGCGGCATCAAAACCAAGCGCGGCGGCCCGTGGACCAAAAGCAGCTTTTATACGATCTGCCGCAATGAGCGCTACTGCGGCATTTATATTTACGATGACGTCCGGGTGGAAGGCGGCGTTCCGCGTATTGTTTCGGACGGCTTGTTTTATCGTGTGCAGGAGGTGCTGAAAGTGAAAAAGACCCCACAATCCGCCCGGCATCATACCGGGGCAGAGGATTACCTGTTGACAGGCAAGCTGTTCTGCGGCAAATGCGGCAGGCCCATGACGGGCGTTTCCGGCACCAGCCGCTCCGGCGAAATGCACTACTATTACACCTGCCAAAAGCGCCGCCGGGAACACGCCTGTGATAAAAAGAACGTGATCCGCGAGCAGATCGAGAAGAGTGTGGCACAGGCCATCAAGCAGTATATGCTGACGGACGAGATGATCCAGCACATGGCCGATGCAACCATGGCCTACAATGCCCGCCAGGAAAAAGACCTGCACCTGCAGGACCTGCAAGGCCAGCTGGCCGCGGTCAAAACCTCCGCAGCCAACCTGCTCAAAGCCATTGAGATGGGGGTCATCACCGAAACCACCAAGGCCCGCATGGTGGAGCTGGAACAGGAACAGGGGCGGTTGAACGCCCAGATTGAAAACGCCCGCGCCGAACTGGTACCCATTACACGGGATAATTTTGTTTCACTGCTGCACATCTACCGGGATGGTGACATCAATGACAGCAAGTACCTGGCAAGCCTGTTTGAAACGTTCCTGGTGCGGGTAGATCTGTACGATGATCACTTCCTGATTTGGTTCAATCCCCTCGGCCAAAAGACCCCGGCTGATATCCCGATCACAAGCATAGAAAACGGGGATGTAGATGGATTTTTTGACGAATGTAGGAGTAAAAATGTGTTCGATTGGGGTGGAAAATGGTCCACCAAAATAAAACACCCGCCGTACCCCGGCGGGTGTTTTTGTTTTGGCGCTCTGTGAGCTGCTGAGGAGTCGAACAGGGCGGCAGTACCGCAGTACCAGCCCGATGGCCGATGCGGAACGCGGATGCCGTGCGTTCGTCATCCTCGGTGGAAGTACTCTCATTATACCAGTGGTTTGCCCGGTGTTTGAATGCCCTGCGAACAGCCCGCCTGCCCCTCATACAGGGCAGGCATAAAAAAACACGGTGCGTGTGCATCGTGCTTTGGGTGTTCAGTTGTTGGATGTGGGCAGCTCGCCCAGGTTTTTCAGAATATCCCGGACGCAGCGGGTTTTGAATTCCTCCGGCGGAAGTTTTCCGTCGAACAATTCATCCTCCTCATCGTAAGCCGGGTCGGGAGGGTGCGCCCGCAAGAAGGCTTTCATCTCAGCGATCTCTTCCGGCGTAAAAGTTCGCGCCATACTGTTTTGCCTCCTTCAAAAGTTGCTGCATGATTTCCTGGAGTTCTTTCGGGTCTTTCGCTGCGGCCAGGCGGATCTCAGAATCGCGGAACAGGGCAAGCAGACCGCTCCGGTCAAACTGTGCCGTTTTCTCATACACGGTCCCGTCATTGCTCACTGCCGTCAGCATCCGCATATTCTCCCGTAGGGCAAACCGGCGGATATCGGACGGCGAGAATGTCAAACCGCTAGGGTGGGTGTGCGCCGCTATGTAGGGCACGTCCTGGTCCGGGATGCGCACCCGCCCTTGCTGCCCGCTGATGATGATCTTACTCAGCGGCTGCATATCCAGCCCATAGCAGCGGGCCTTTTCTGTTCCAAGCGGAACTTTTCGGGCTTCCAACAGCAGCTTTTTGTGGGCATTGGCAAGGGCACGGCTGCCCGCGGCGTCCAGCGTCTCACAGGCAAATGGCTGGATGCGCTGAATGCTTTGGGCGGTGATCTCCTTGTAGTCCTGATTGATTTCTTTCAGTGTAGCATTGTTTTGGGCGGATTGCAAGGCACTTGCCGCCGCATCCGCCTGCCTCGCTTCCCTTTGCCCAAAGCCCGGTACCTCCGCCCTTGCGCCGTCCAGCCTCTCCCCGGCTTCCTCAAGGAACGCACTCAGCTGTTGCCGGGCGGCTTTCAGCTTGGCGGCGCTTTGGCTGGCATCCACCCCGGCGGCGGTCTCGGCCAGGTAACGGCGCTTGTACTTGCGCACCCTGCGTTCCTGCGCCCGCTGCATCTGGGCGATCTCGTACCGGGTGTACAGCCCGCCGCCATAGGGAATATTGCGGGCATCCAGCTCAGCCAGGCGTTCGTCCGTGTAGTTGCGCACGGAGATGCCGGGATAGAACGGGTAAAAGTTGTGGCGGCAGTTCCAGCCGCACAGGCCCGGCCCGGTGCCGTAACCGGTAGCAGCTTCAAAATCCTCGTACCGCTCACCGTCCTGCACCACAGCGCCCCCGCGATGGTAAACCCTGCCCTGCCACACCGCATGGGTAGGGCGGGCACCCTCGTGGGCGGTCACTTCCACAAACTCGCAGTCCATCTCTTCCATGCGGGCCAGCTGCAATATGCGGTCAAAAGCAGGCATAAAAATACCACGGTGCAGAATTTGCATGCGCTGAATACTCTGGGCGGTGATCTCCCTGTATCTCAGGCTGTTTCTTTCGGTGTAGCATTGCTTTTCTCGGGTTGCAAGGCACTTGCCACCGCAGCCGTCCGTTTCCCGTTCCGCCGTTTACAAAAATATTTTTGAAATAGGGCTTGCTTTTTCCATCTTATCCTGCTATAATAATCAAGCGCTGTTAAGGCAGAGGCACAAATGAATATGGGAGCTTTCCCGAGTGGCCAATGGGGACAGACTGTAAATCTGCTGCTTAATGCTTCGGTGGTTCGAATCCACCAGCTCCCACCAAAAAGCTGTGGCAAAAATATGTCACAGCTTTTTTTGTTGTATCGCTAAAAAATGACGAGCTCATCAGCCCCTTTTTTCAAACGTTTTTTACAGTGTTGTCCAACACATAAAGAGGAAAACCACAAATGTGCACTCAAGAATTAAAAATTGGCACAATTCCGGCTGTACTGTACGGCGAACCGGCCCCCAACATCTGGTTGTTCGTACATGGCCAGGGCGGTAATAAAACGGAAGCCGCAGCATTTGCGGCGCTTACCGCCCCAACCGGCTGGCAGGTGCTGGGCATTGACCTGCCGGAACATGGAGACCGCACGGGGGAAACTGACTTTACTCCCTGGCAGGTGGTGCCGGAGCTGCAAATGGTGCTGGCCTATCTGCAGCAGCACTGGCAGGGGATTCGGCTGCGGGCCAACAGCATCGGGGCCTATTTTTCCATGCTGGCTTTTGCCGGGGCAACGATTGAAAAAGCGCTGTTTGTTTCGCCGATTGTGGATATGGAGCGGCTGATCTGTGATATGATGCAGTGGGCAAAAGTAACGCCGGAGCAGCTTTGCGAAAAAGGTGAGATCACCACAGAATTTGGGCAGACCCTTTCGTGGCGGTACCTGTGTTGGGTGCGCCAACACCCGCTGGATGGCTGGCAGATCCCCACAGCAATCCTGTACGCCGGGCAGGACACCATGACAAGCCGGGACACGGTGACGACGTTTGCCCAAAAACACCATGCGGAACTGACGGTATACGAACCGGGCGAGCATTGGTTCCACACTCCGGCTCAGCTAGATGCCATGCAAACCTGGGAGCAGGCACACCGGTAAGAGCCGCTCAAGGCTTGAACCATGAGAAAGAGAGAGGAAAGACCATGGCCATTACAATGTTGGCGGGGTACCTGGTTATTATCAACGCGGCGGCGCTGCTGATGATGGCAGAGGACAAACGCCGAGCCAAGCGGCACCAGTGGCGCGTGCCGGAAGCCGCACTGTTTGGCGCAGCCCTGCTGGGCGGCAGCGCCGGGGCATGGGCGGGCATGTATCTGTTCCACCACAAAACCAAGCACTGGTATTTTGTGGTGGGTATGCCGCTGATTCTGGCCGCACAGCTGGCCGCTGGGGTGTGGCTGGCAGGGAACAGCGGCCTGGTTTGAACAATCGGAACGCTCTGCCGGAGCGGTAACGGTGCCGCAGCACTGGGACCCGGCAGAGTATTTGACTTTTTGGGTTAGCCATGATAAACTAATGGCGCCTAATCAAAACAAACAAGGCATTCCCCAGAAAAAAACTGCGACGGTTCGGCAACGCACCGCCGTTTTTATGAATCAAATGTTAGTCAAATCTAACATTTGCTGACCAAGGAAGTGCAAAAAAGCTCAATGTCAAAACAAACTGATAACAAGCAATTCTGGCAGCGGTGGGCCAGCTGCTATGGCCCGCTGATGCAAAGCAGCGAGCCGCTGTATGCTGCCATTGCGCAGCAGATGCAGCCGCACCTGACGCCGGAAATGAACGTGCTGGAACTGGCCTGCGGGTCTGGCCAGCTCAGTTTCCGGCTTTCCCGCCTGGTGCGGGACTGGGAGGCTACGGATTTTTCGCCCAAAATGATCGCCCAGGCAAAGCTGAAACCCCGCGGGGTGGGGCTGCACTTTTCGGTGCAGGATGCCACCAGCCTGCCCTATGCGGACGAAACCTTTGATGCGGTGCTGATCGCCAACGCCCTGCACATTATGCCCCGGCCGGAAAAGGCTCTGGCAGAAATTTACCGGGTGCTCAAGCCCGGCGGCCAGCTGTTTGCCCCAACCTTTGTGCATGGCGAGGTACCCCGCACCCGGCTGCGCATGCTTGCCATGCGGTGCGCGGGGCTGCAAATCTATAGCAGCTGGATGGTGCCGCAATACCTGGCATTTTTGCAGGCGGGCGGCTTTGCCGTGCAGGAACATGCCCTGCTGGGGGATACCCTGGCCCCGCTGTGCTATGCCCGCGCTGTGCCGGACAAAACGCGCGTGACACAGCGCTGAAGCAATCCACCCCAGAACAGAACGATATAATTAAAGGCTGATATAAGCCCGAAATGCGTGAGCAGATCCGCACCGTTATGCGCTGGAGCGGCCCCCGCATGCTGTTCGTCCACCCCGTGCTGGCCGTCCGGCATATGAAGGAAACGATGAAGGCGAAGAAGAGTTAGGGCAATACCGCACAATTCCCGCCTAGCGGCTTAAGCACCGCTCCGGCGGCTGCGGCACGGCATCTGCGTTGCCAAAATGC
>ERZ837380.453-NODE-453-length-61525-cov-12.999626_pt1 | contig 61525 bp, 57 predicted proteins | sample MGYA00519685_ERZ837380 | MGnify/ENA primary metagenome ERZ837380 (study PRJEB31850, sample SAMEA3708817) | human gut metagenome | biome: human gut; feature: human-associated habitat; material: faeces | place: China | collected 2014 ...
GGACATCAAACAAGAAGATGGGATCCTAGAATGGCTGAATATATATTCCAAGCTAGAAACGGAATTCACATCATCGATTTACAAAAAACATCAAAAAAATTAGATGAGGCTTATGCTTTCTTAAAAGAGCAAGCTGAAGAAGGAAAAACAGTTCTATTTGTTGGAACAAAGAAACAAGCTCAAGACTGCATGAAAGAAGCAGCTGAGAAATGTGGTATGTACTACGTTAACCAAAGATGGTTAGGTGGAATGCTTACAAACTTTGCTACAATCGAAAAGAGAATTGAAAGATTAAATCAATTAGAAAAAATGGAAGAAGACGGAACTTTCGAAGTATTACCAAAGAAAGAAGTTATTCTTTTAAAGAAAGAAATGGATAAACTAGAGAAAAATCTAGGTGGAATCAAAAACATGAAAGAAATGCCTGGAGTTTTATTCATAGTAGATCCTAAAAAAGAAAGAAATGCTATATTAGAAGCTAAAAAATTAAACATTCCTACAATAGGATTAATCGACACAAACTGCAACCCAGATGATGTTGATTATGTTATCCCAGGAAATGATGATGCTATAAGAGCAGTTAAATTAATAGCTGATACAATGGCTAATGCAGTAATCGAAGGTAGACAAGGAGAAACTCTAGAAGTTACATCAGATTCAGAAGATGCTATGGAGACAGAAGAAGCTACAGCTCCAACAGATATGGAAGAAGTAGTTGAAGCAGCTAGCGATGCTGAATAATTTATAGTTTATAAAAATAATTAATAAACAATACCAAAGGGGTAGGGCGGCTGCCCTATCCTTTAATGTTTGACTCTAGTAAAATTGATGGGTTAGACATTAAAAAAGAATTAAATCGCCCCAAAAGGGGCGTCCCTAATGGGAGAAAAATAAGGAGGATATAAAATGATAACAGCAAGCCAAGTAAAGGAATTAAGAGAAAAAACAGGTGCAGGAATGATGGAATGCAAGAAAGTTTTAACAGAAACAGATGGTGACATTGAAAAAGCAATGGAACTATTACGTGAAAGAGGAATAACAAAAGCTGCTAAAAAGGCATCTAGAGTTGCTGCAGAAGGATTAGTAGGTAGCTTCATTTCAGAAGACGGAAAAGTAGGTGCTATAGCTGAAGTTAATGCTGAGACAGATTTCGTAGCAGAGAATGCAGAATTCAAACAATTTGTTAATGATATTGTAAAGCAAGTTGCTTTAAATAACCCAGCTGATGTTGAAGCTTTATTAGAAGAAAAATTCATAGCAGATCCAGAAAAAACTGTTAAAGAAGCTTTAATAAATAAAATAGCTACAATTGGAGAAAACATAACAATAAGAAGATTTGTTAGATACGAGACAACAGATGGAACATTAGGACAATATGTTCATGGAGCTGGAAAAATAGCTGTATTAGTAGAAATGAAGAATGCAGATGCAGAATTAACAAAAGACATTTGTATGCAAATAGCTGCTTCTAAGCCAGAATTCTTAAACAGAGAACAAGTTCCACAAGAAAGAGTAGACAAAGAAATGGAAATACTAAAAGTTCAAGCTATGAATGAAGGAAAACCAGAAGCTATAGCTGAAAAAATGGTACAAGGAAGAATTGGAAAATTCTATTCAGATATCTGCTTAGTAGACCAAGAATTTGTTAAAGATATGGACAAAAAAGTTAGCCAATTATTAAAAGAAAAGAATGCAGAAGTTGTTAGATTTGCAAGACTTGAAAAAGGTGAAGGAATAGAGAAAAAAGAAGAAAACTTTGCTGAAGAAGTTGCAAAACAATTAAAATAGAATAAGAACTAAAAATAACAAAAGAAAGTTGAAAATATTGAAGAAAAATTCAATATATCAACTTTCTTTTTTATTGTATTTTGTATTGCTCTTTGCTCTAGAAACTGGTATAATTAGCATGTAAAATTAACAACAACACAGAAAATAGATTAAAAGAAATTATAAATCAATTTTGCTGTATGTGCATTCAAATAAAGCGAGGAAGGAAATTAATTAATGAAAACATCTGAGAAAAAAGAGGTAAAGGAAAAAGCAAAAAAAGAAGATTCACAAAAAGTTAAGAATATAAAATTTCATATACTTGCAATTTTTTGCATTATAATTTTTTGTGCATCAATTTGTCCTGTAACAATGCAAAATGATACGTATTATACGATAAAAATAGGTGAACACATAATTAATACTAAAACTGTAGATATGCAAGACCCATTTTCATGGCATGAGTTACCATATACATATCCTCATTGGGCTTATGATGTAATGATTTATTTGATATATAATTTAGGAGGATTTTTAGGAATTTTTATATCAACAATAGTATTTGCGTGTATATTAGGTATTCTAATGTATTGTACAAACTATAAAATATCTAAAAACAAACTAATCTCGTTTGCAATTACAATTGGTGGAATGTTCTTGATAAAAGATTATATAGCAGCAAGAGCACAACTTGTAACATTTATATTGCTTGAACTTACAATTTTATTAATAGAAAATTTCTTAGAAAAGAAAAAAGTAGGCTATGCTATTGGAATTATAGTTATATCTACAGCAATAGCAAACTTACATTGTGCTGTATGGCCATTTTTCTTTGTAATATTCTTGCCATATATTGCAGAATATTTAATATTTACTGTAATTGATGCTCAGCCAGTTTACAGAATAAGAAAAAAATATTATGATATAAAAATAAAAAATTACAATAAGAAAATAGAAAAAGAAGCAATAGAAGAAAATAAAAAAATATTAGATGAAAAATTAAAAAAAGTAATAACAGCAAAAGAAAAATTTGAAGAAAAGAATGCAAAAATATTAAAAAATAGAGAAGCAAAAAGAAAAGAACCATATAAAATAAGATATAACAAAAATAAAAATGCAAAATGGCTTATATTAATAATGGCTATATGTGTTCTAACAGGGTTATTAACACCATTAGGAGATACACCATACACATACTTGTACAAGACAATGAAAGGAAATACAACTAAGAGTATAAGTGAACATTTGCCATTAACACTAATAAATAATAAAGAAATGTTGGTTGTACTAACTGCAACATTAGCATTATTGATTTTTACAGATACAAAAATAAGATTAAAAGATTTATTCATGCTTGCTGGTTTAACATTGTTAATGTTTATGACTAGAAGGCAAGAATCTATGCTTGTATTGCTCGGAAGTGCTGTTTTAGCAACATTAATAACACAGTTATTTACTAAATATGATGAAAAAGGATTAAAAGAATTCGAAGATATTGCAGTATCGTCACTTGGAACTATTGCTGTTGTTTTACTAATTGTACTACTATCTGTAATAGAAATAAAACCAAAATTAGATGATAAATTTGTAAATCCATCAACATATCCAGTTGATGCAGCAAAATATATTAAAGAAAATTTGGATGTAAATTCAATTAAATTATTTAATGAATACAATTACGGAAGTTATCTATTATTTGAAGGAATTCCTGTTTTTATAGATTCAAGAGCAGATTTATATGCACCTGAATTTAATGGAGTAAAAGGAAAAGACGGAAAATATGAAGGACAAGATATTTTTTCAGATTATATAAATACTTCAAATATATCTAAATATTATGAAAATACATTTAATACTTATGGAATTACTCATGTAATTTTATATAAGAATTCAAAGCTAAATATATTCTTATCAAGAAGTGACAGATATAAAGAATTATATTCGGATAAAAAGTTTGTAATATATGAAAGAGACTAAAAATGACGGAAAAGAAGAAATTTAAATTAAGCATAACCATTTTAATTATTATTGCAATAATTTTAATTGACCAAGTTAGCAAAATATTGGTAATAAATTTTGTAAAGCAAGACGTTGGAATAATTACGTTAATCAAAAAAAGTGAAGAGATAAAGATTGCTGACGTTATTATTTCTATATTATCTGACTGTGTTGTGTTTACAGTTATAATCAAGTTTTTAAAAGAACAAAGCAAATATATGTCCACAAAAGTGAAATATTCACTTGCCGTAATATTAGGCGGAGGAATAAGTAATTGCGTAGATAAGATTTGGAATGGAGAGGTTATAAATTTTATAAAAATAGGAAGATTGCCTTCGGTAAACATTGCATATATTCTATATATTATAGGCTGGATTTCATTCTTAATATTTATGGTAAAGAACACTTTGAATATTAAAGCAGATTTGAAAAATATAGAAGAGAAAATACGAAATATTGGAAGAGATTAATTGAAAAGGAAGATAAAATTGGAAGAGTTAATTGTAAAGGAGAATAATCAAAAAAGACTAGACTCTTATGTAACAGATAAACTAAGTAAAGTGTCTAGAACAACTGCTCAAAGGCTTATAGAAGAGGAAAAAATTCTAGTAAATGGAAAAAAGCAGAAAGCTTCTTATAAACCTGAAGAAGGAGATGTAATAAGCATAGAAATACCAGAAGCAAAAGATGTTGAATTAAAAGCACAGGATATTCCTGTGCCTGTTGTATATGAGGATAATGATATAATTGTTGTAAATAAGCCGAAGGGAATGGTAGTTCACCCTGCTAATGGAAATCCAGATGGAACGCTTGTAAATGCAATTCTCGCAATGTGCAAAGACAGTCTATCTGGAATAGGTGGAGAAATAAGACCTGGAATTGTACATAGGTTAGATAAAGATACATCTGGACTTCTTATAGTTGCCAAAAATGATGAGGCTCATATGAATATGAGTAAGCAGATTCAAGAAAGAAAGGTTACTAAAAAATATATTGCATTAGTTAGAGGTGTTATTGCCGAAGATGAGGCTACTATAGATTTACCTATTGCAAGAAGTACAAAAGACAGAAAGAAAATGGCTGTTGACCCTAAGGGGAAGAATGCTGTAACACACTTTAAAGTGCTAAAAAGATATGATAATTATACTTTATTAGAATTGAAAATAGATACTGGTAGAACTCATCAAATAAGAGTACATATGTCTTATATAGGACATCCTGTGGTAGGAGATGAAGTGTATTCTAATGGTAAGAATGAATTTGGGGTGCAAGGACAAATGCTTCATGCACGTTACTTACAATTTAAACACCCAATAACTGGCAAGGAGCTAAGCTTAGAAGCGCCAATACCGGAATATTTTGAAGATGTACTAGAAAAGCTAAAAAATAGAGAAATTGATAAAAAATGAAATCAACTTAAACTTAATTGTATGTAAAACAATAAATAATATAAAAAAATTTATAATCTAATCGTATTTTGTATTCAAATTAGAATTAGTAAAATTAGAAAGGAGTGAAATTGTGGAAGAAAGATTACAAAAATATCTGGCTAATAACGGAATTGCAGCAAGAAGAAAATGTGAAGAATTTATATTAGATGGCAGAGTGAAAGTAAATGGCAAAGTTGTAACAGAACTCGGAACTAAAATAAATCCAGATAAAGACATAATAGAATTTGATGGTAAAAAAGTTGAAAAGGTAGAAAAACATGTATATATATTACTTAACAAACCAATTGGTTATGTGACTACTGTGAAAGACCAGTTTGATAGACCAACTGTGTTGGATTTAGTAAAAATAAAAGAAAAAGTACTACCTGTGGGCAGATTAGATATGTATACATCTGGAGCATTAATGCTTACAAACGATGGTGATTTCATAAATAAAATCACACATCCAAGTCATGAAGTAGAAAAAACATACACTGTAACAGTAAAAGGAATTGTAACTCAAGATGATGTTGAAAAATTAAAAAACGGTGTAGAAATACCAGTTGATGAAAAGAGTGAGGAAACATTTGTTACAAGTCCAGCTAAAGTAAAAATTCTAAAAACAGATGAAGAGAAAAATTTTTCAAGATTGCAAATAACCATTCATGAAGGCAAAAATAGGGAAGTAAGAAAAATGTGTGAGGCAATAGGTAGAAGAGTACTTGCTTTACATAGAAGAAAAATTGCAGATTTGGATGTAAAAAATCTAGAAATAGGAAAATGGAGATATTTAACAGATAACGAGGTAAAAAGACTATTAGAACTTGACAAATAGGCCAAAATGTGGAAAAATAGATAATGTAGAGTACTAAATTGTATTTTATAAATTATAGGGGGAATTAGAATGATAGAAGATTCAGAAATAAAAACAACAGTCTCACCTTTTGCGATAAGACCAGGAGAAATTAAAGTATTTGATGGAAAAGATGGTTATGTATCAATGAACCAAATAATCCAAAAAATAAATGTAGGTCATATAAATGATTTACATTTTAGAATAATGGAAATTGTTAATGAATATGAGTTTATAACATCTAGACAGTTGTTTAAATTATTAGAAAAAGAAAAATTTGAACTTAAATCACAGGATAAACTAAACAATAAATTAGAACAACTAGTTAAATCAAAAATATTAACACGATATTATTTCAATTCAGAAGATGGTAAGGGAATATACAGAATATACTGCCTAGAAAAAATGGGCAAATATTTATTAAATTCTAGAGGAGTAGAATGTAAATGGCAACCAACAGATAATACAAAACCAGTTGCAATGATAAAGAAAAGATTAGCAAGCAATCAACTTTTAATTTCTTATAAAGAAAAAGTACAAGCTTTTGATTCATTCCAAATAAAAGTACCTATGAATGCGAAAATACTTGGAAAACAATTTAAAGCTACTGGTGGAAAAGTTACTCTAAGCAAGAATGGAAAATCAATAGATTTCATTTTTGAAGTAATTCGTAGAGAAGATGATTGGCAAAAAAAACTTGCAGATAAAATGAAATTGTATAAAGACTTCTATGAAAACTTTGTAGCAATGGATTCTGGGTTTAAAACAATACCACAATTAATTTTACTATGTGAAGATGAAAAGCATATGGCGGAAACATTTAGAGAAATTGTTGTAAATGGATTAGGTATAGATAAACTAAATCTATATTACACAACAGATTTACGCCAAAATGATAGCACACTAGAACACAGCTTGGCTGAATTTAAATTAGACCCAGTAACTAATAAGTATAAAATGGAAAATGTAGATATAAAATTATTAGGATAAATAATAATGCCTAAAAGAATGGAAAATGTAGACGGAGCAAAAAATGCTTCGTCTTCTTTGAAGTTAAATATATTATTTTAATGAAAAAAAGAACGAAGCATTTTTTGCTTCGTTCTTAAAATTTATTTATTATCTGGTTTCTTAAAGTTAAATACAATTGCATCTTCACTATCAAATAAATATTTTGAATCAGATGTGTCTGTTTTTATTGGATCAACTTCATCAGGAATATCATCATTAAAATGATAATTTTTTAATGTTTCTTTTTTCTTTTTTGCTTTTTCTTCTTCATACTTATCTTCTGCTGAATGTGCATCATAACCAGCATTATATTTCTCGAATGAATATTCTTTTGATGCCTTAGGCTCATAATATGTTGCAGATAGGAAGCTTAGATTTACTACACCAGTATCGCTCTTTCCACCTAAATTTCTTAGCTTATACATAGCCTGCTTAAATTTCATAGCTTGGATTTTTCCAGGTTGATATTTTATCTTATTTTCGTATTTTATTCCAGTAAGTTTAGGGTCATATTCGCCTTTAGCTGTATCGTAAGAACTTCCAAATGACCAATCTTTCTTGTCACCGATTTCTTTTGACCACCACTCGTTGTCTTCAGGAGCGTTATTTCCAAATACGAACTTATTAGAACAATTAGCTGTTATTATTTGTCTATGTTTCTTGTTTGAACCTTTATCTAATTGACCTAAGTTTTGTATAGAAACTACTGTTGAAACTTTATACTTTCTATATAAAGTAAACAATGAATCCGTTGAATTTCCAACAAAATCTGCAAATTCGTCTATGTATAAGAAATGTGGAACTCTATCTTTTTCTATTCCAGGACGTCTTAATACAGAATACTGCATCATCAATATACAAAATAGACCAAATGCTGTATGAATGTTTGGACCTAAATCACCACGTCTTGTACATACAAGTGTCACGTCGGCATTTTTTAATGCATTATCAAAGTTTATAGAATTTCTTCTATTACATAATATGTTTTTAACTCCAGTATATCTTAGTAAACTATCTAATTGTGCAGTAGCATGTGTTATAAATTTTTCAGTATCTTCTCTATTTGGAGCAGATGCATAGAAATTTCTTTCAAAATAATTTAGCAATGAAGAATATTTTTCTGCAAGTTCATCGTCTTTTTTCATTTCTTCACATAATTCTTCGATTAATTCAAAATGTGTGAAACAATTTAACATATCTTCAAGATTTGGTAAATCATCATCATGAAGTCTAGGATATATTTCTTTCAATAATATTGCTAAATTTTCAATTGCTTGGTTTGCAGCGTTTACTCTGTATGCAAGCTCTACATCTAAATTACTATTACTTGAAGAATATAATCCTTTTAAAACAGTAGAAATTGCAACAGCCGTTTGAGTTGCATCTTCAAGAGCAAAAGGATTTAATCCAACAGAAGATGAGTCATTAGGATCTATTAAATTGAATTTCATGTTACGTGCTTTTAGCACTTTTTTAATATGATTTATAGACTCAATATCAGGAGAAATATAGGTCAAACCTAAATTTCTGTAAATATAATTATTTCCAGAACCAGCTATAATCATTTTCTTCATATATGTATTATAAACATTAAGTTTATTTTCTTTTGGTGTTATCATATTTAAATTGAAATTAGCGTTTATATAATCATTTGAGTATGGGCAATTTAAAGTAGCAATTCCAGTTTTTAATGCAGTAAATCCCATTTCCTTTGATATTTCTCTAAAGAAATATTTTTTATCGATATCTTTTGCAATCATTGGCTCAAACAATAAAGATGTTTTTCCAGCACCAGAAACACCACATACCAGTGTAGGGTAAAATCTTTTCTCTTCTGCTATTTTAACTGTTTTACCATTTACTTTATCTGTTCCAAAAGACATCTCACAAGTATAAGCACCCCAAGAGGCAGATTTATCAGCAAGGCTAATTCCTTTATAATCGTAAATTGATTCATATATTGTTTTGGTATCGTGTACTGTCATTAGTAACCATTTTATAACAGGATAGAATGTTGTTAATGGTAAGTACAGAGCAACCGCGGAGAATGCTGGTTTAATCAAATTATAAAAGTTAGATGCGATGTATGAAAAGTTTGGTACTGATAAGAATAACATCCAACCGAATTGATTTGTAAATTGTGTAAACATCGATACAATCATTATATAAATGCTGATTAAATACACATCGAATAATGCTAATTTAGATTCATCTGAGTCAACGAACTTAGATGAACACGAAAATAGAAATGCAAATACCGGGCAAGCAAGTGCTAGGGTATAAGTAATTGGCCCCCAATATGAAACTGCCATTCCTGTAAAAATCATCATAAGCATTTCTACTATTCTGTCTACAACTAAATAAGCACTTATTAAAGTTAGTACATATGTTAGAAAAGTATTTCTGTCTGTTTTTAGATATTTTAAAAATTTGTCTATTGCTTTCAAAAGATTCACCACTTTCAAATTATTTCATTTATTAAAATTTATACATATCTATTATCCTATAAAATGAAGAAAAAAACAAGTATTTTGAGCAATTTTATAAGCTTTTTTATGCTAAAAATTTATTAAACTTACAAATTAAGTATAGTAATTGGTTTATTGAATATATTTTATAAATAAGGGGAAGGAGAACATATGTCTAAGGAAAAAAAGCAAAGTTTCATGCAAGGAATTATTACTTTGATGTTTTCACAAGTTTTAATAAAAATTTTAGGTTTATTTTATAAATTATATTTGACAAATAAAAATGGTTTTGGAGATGCTGGAAATGCTATTTATAACAGTGGATTCCAAATTTATGCACTACTGTTAACGATTTCTTCAATAGGTGTTCCAAATGCTGTTGCAAAACTTATTTCAGAAAAATTATCAGTGGGAGACAATAGGGGAGCACAGAAAATTTTTAAAGTAGCGTTTGCCTTTTTCTCTGTAGTCGGTTTTACAGGTTCAGCATTATTATTTTGTGGAAGTGATTTTATTGCAAATGTATGGCTTCAAATTCCGGAAGCAAAGTTAACACTAATAATACTTGCACCATCAATTTTCTTTGTTTCGTTAATTTCTGTTTTAAGGGGCTATTTTAATGGGCACGAAAATATGAAACCAATGGCGCAGTCTCAAACAATAGAACAATTTACAAAAACAATATGCACCGTTGCTATAGTTGAGTTAATATGTTTTTTTATGGGAAATAAAGATACTACAGCTGTAATGGCTGCTGGAGCAAATTTGGCAACTAGTATTGCCACCTTTATTGGCTTTATATATTTGATATATTTATATAATAAAAAAGAAAGATACATAAAATTTAATAAGCCAAAATATCATAGGCAAGAAAGAACAGTAGAGATAGTAAAGAAGATAATAATAATTGCAATGCCACTTACTTTTAGTGCAATTTTAGGCTCACTAAATAAAAATATAGATTCCTTTACAGTTGTAAGGGGATTAAAAACATTTTTAACAGAAGAACAAGCTAAAATTCAATATGGAATACTAAGTGGAAAAATAGATACACTCGTAACTTTTCCTTTATCGTTTAATATTGCACTTGCAACGGCTTTGGTTCCAGCAGTATCGGCTGCAAAAGCGAGAGGAGACTATAAGAGTATAGAAAAAAGGGTGTCTTTTGCGATACTTATTACGATATTAATTGGACTGCCATGTAGTGTTGGAATGGTGGTTTTCGCAAAGCCAATTTTGCAAATGTTATTTCCAAATGCAAGTAGTGGAGAATTTATATTTCAAATAAGTAGTATTTCGATTGTATTCATTACATTAGAACAAACTATAAACGGTGCTCTTCAAGGACTGGGAAAACTTAAAGTACCCGTAATTGCACTTTCAATAGGAGTGTCTATTAAGCTAATTTTGAATTTAATATTAGTAAAAGTAAATCCAGATTCATTCGTTTTGGGAGGAGTTGCTGGAGCAGCATTTGCAACTGTAATGTGTCATGTTATTTCCATGTTTATTAGTTTGATAGCATTAAGTAAAAATATTAAAATAAAATTTGATTTGTCGAAATATTTTATAAAACCAATTTTAGCAAGTTCATCAATGGGAATAATTCGGAATATATACATATAATTTACTAAAAGGTATAATTATGCAAAATATTGCTATAATATTAACAATAATATTTGCAATAATTGTTTATGTAGTAATATTAGCAATTACAAAAATTTTTAGTAAAGATGAATTATACATGTTGCCATTTTACAGCAAATTTAAGAAAAATAAGGTCTGTAAACCTTGAAAAATAAGCATTTTTGAAAATAGAAAACCGCAAACCCTTGAGATTTAACACTTTTATAAAATAAATTTGAAAAAAAAGAAGGATTTTATCAAACCTTGGCGAATAATGTAAGTAGTAGATGCAATAATTATCTACATATACAATCTTATTAGGAGGTAATTTAAATGAACAAATCTGATTTAATCGCAGCCATAGCTGCTAAAACAGAATGCACAAAGAAAGATGCAGAAGCAACATTAAACGCATTTGTTGACGTTGTTACAGAAGCTTTAGTAAAGGGAGACAAAGTTCAATTAGTTGGATTTGGTTCTTTCGAAGTTAGAAAAAGAGCTGCTAGAAAAGGAAGAAACCCACAAACTAAAGAAGAAATCAAAATACCAGCATCAAAAGCTCCAGTATTCAAAGCTGGAAAAGCTTTAAAAGATTTAGTAAACAAAAAATAATTGAATTAATATAGAAATATGAATTCATATGAATACATGGAGTTATTTCCGTGTATTTTTTTACTATTGAAATTTTATTAAAAAGTGATATAATAGATAGGTACAGTTTTTTACACTTTATAGCCAATTTTTGGAGAAAGGTGAATAATGATTGAATATTTAAGGAAAAGTGCTCAGAAGATTACTAATATGGCTAAGAAGCCAGAAGGCCCCAAAGATTTTTTCGTGTACAAAGGAGAATTCGGAATTTATTTTGCAACAAATGGAAGGGTAAAAGCTTGTTGGATTAAGCCGTGTACTTTGTGCATAGATGATGAGAAAAAGATACTTCCCGGTTTTTGGAAGGACGTGAATAGCAACAAAAAAGTTGAAATGGATGGCACAACATTGGTAAAAATGTCTAATGATGAAATGTGGCAACATGCCACTGGGCATTTCTAAAAAAATTCAAGAAACAACTAGCCGTTGGTCTACAATAGACCGGGCTGGTTGCTTTTTATGTAAAGTTGTGGTATAATCTATATTAGTGTACGCAAAAAAACGCCAGTCCCCGGAATTGGGGAAGGAGGAAACATGAAAAAAATGTTAAGGTTCGTTAAGAAGCTGATAAGAAAAGAAGTGCCAGAACTGCCAAAAGGTTATATCCGGCAGAACAAAATTTATGGCTTTGAGGTAGCCAGAAGCAACAGTGGGCAAATATGCTGGATACCTAGCGGAAAAACTCACGAGGGACATACTGTCCAGGGCTTCTGGAAAGAACTGGATGGACTCTATGTGGTCGAGATGGATGGGAAAAACCATCGTATGACTCTGGAAGAGTTTAATCGCTATCAGGCATTTTTAAACGAATAACGTACAAAACAGTATGGTAACTGCGAATGCAGAAACCATACTGTTAATTTTATAACTGGATTATATTTTATCTGAAATTTTGGATAATTAATGATATTCTGAGATTAATATGCTATAATGTAGTAGAAAACGGTTTGAAGACGGAAAAAAGCACATTAATATTATTAATTGTCACTTAAGAGTCACAAATTCATGATAAAATAAAAACAAAATGAGGATAACATGGAAAAGAAGAAAAAATCAAAAAAAATTTTTATAAATTTATTAATTTTTATATTGTTAATAATTTTTACATTTTCATTGGTACTAAAAGATCAAGATGTAACAGAAATTTTAAAAATTTCGGCAACAGTAAAAAAACAATATATACTTATTGCAATGTTTGCAATGGGCGTGTTTGTTGCGTGTGAATCTATAAACATAGGAAGAATTTTAAAAGAACTAGGTGAAAAATCAAAGTTTATTAGTAATGTTAGATATACATTAATTGGATTTTTCTTTAGCGCGATAACACCTGCTGCTAGTGGTGGTCAACCAATGGAAATTTATTATATGCATAAAGATAACATTTCTGTTGCACATTCAACGCTTGCGCTTCTTATGCAATTATGTAGCATTCAAATTGTAACGATTACTGTGGGAATAATAAGTGCAGTATTACATTTTGAAGTATTAAAAAGTGGTTTAATATATTTATTAATTCTTGGAATTATACTTAATTCTAGTGCTTTAATGTTACTAATTATTGCAATTTTTTCGAAGAAATTATCAGAAGGACTAATAAAATTTGTAGTAAAAATATTAAAATTTTTTAAAATCCGTAATATTGAGAAAAAGCAAGAAAAACTAGAAAAAGAATTAGAATCATATCAAACAAGTGCAAAATATATAAAAGAGCATAGAATATTAATGTTAAAAACAGTTTTAACAACAGCGGTACAAATGTTAGCATATTATACAGTACCATATTGGATATATTTAGCATTTGGATTAAACAATAGCAATATATTTGATATACTAACATTGCAAGCCGTTTTATATGCAACAGTCTCTGGAATACCATCTCCAGGCTCTGTTGGAGTAAGTGAAGGCGGATTTTTAGGCATATTTAGAAATGCATTCCCAGAGACAGTTATTAGTAGCGCTATGCTTTTAAGTAGAGGAGTAAATTTCTATTTATTAATATTAATAAGTGCAATAGTTGTTGTAATAAGTACATTCAGAGATAGAAAAGAAAATGTTGCAAAAGAAAATAAAGATGAGATAGAAAAACCAACTAATTTGTAACATAAAACCACATTACTCAATATAATAATAAGAGGTGTATTTAAAAAATTGTACCTTGAGAAAGGAAAAAAGTGGTTAAATGGCGTATTCAGAAAGAGAACTAATTGCAAGAATGATACAGTGCGAAGCAGGTGGAGAAGGTGACAACGGGATGAAGGCTGTTGCGTCTGTTATAATGAATAGGGTAAATGTGGCAACAGGTGAATATGCCCGTGTATCTCAAGGGGGAAACATTAGAAACATACTTTTTCAAGAAGGACAGTTTGATTGTGCAAGAGAAAACATACGTGGAAACTATAACAGTCAAAATATATACAACATGACTCCCACTGATGTGCATTACAATATTGCAGATTGGGCAATTTCTGGAAACAGATTAAATGAAATAGATAATTGTTTGTGGTATTTAAATCCATTTAGACCAACATGTGGAAGTACTTTCCCAGCAAATGGTTCAGGCTCACTGCATACAAGATTAGGGAACCATTGCTTTTATAAGCCAACACCTCTATATAATAATACTTAAAAGAGGTATTGTTGAAAAATGTTTGGATTCAATCCTATTTAACTAACAAGAGTACCTCGGTGGAGGAATGGTAAATGGAGAATAAAAAAATAGAAAATAGACAGTTGCTAAATTCAAACCAGCAAGATAATTGGCCAGAAACATTGAAAAACCCGATTTATACACCAGCTTTTTTACGTGAGCAAATAGGAAAATTAATGCGTGTTGAATTTTTAATTGGAACAAATAATTTGGTAGATAGAATTGGTGTATTGGAGGATGTTGGAGCAAGCTATATTTTACTAAGGTCATTTGAAAATGATAGTTTAGTATATTGTGATATATATGCAATAAAATTTATCACAATATCTACTACGGGAATATATGCGAATTATCTGCAAATGGGTAATTATAACAGAAATAATACGTATTATTAATTTAGTATAAAATGGTTGGAGAATGATTATAATTTGGGCTATGCAAAGCTTAGCCGAGTGAGAATATAAGATTGTTGTAATATTAGTTTTCTCCAACCAAATTTTTATATAAAAAATAGTAGATAATAAGAGGAAAATGAATGAAAAAAATTTTATTAGTAGAAGATAATGAGGCAATTCAAAAAGGACTAAAATATTCATTAGAGCAAGAGTACTTTGAAGTAGAAATTGCAAGTGATGTTAAAAATGCTAAGGACAAGCTTACAAAAAATGAGTTCGACTTAGTAATTCTAGATGTAATGCTTCCAGATGGAAGTGGGTTTGAATTGTGCAAAGATATTAAGAAAAACATGGTTACTCCTGTATTATTTTTAACAGCAAAAGACGAAGAACAAGATATTGTTAATGGTTTTGATTTGGGAGCAGACGATTATGTTGCAAAGCCTTTCAGACCAAGAGAATTAATATCAAGAATAAATAATATTTTAAGAAGATATGAAAAAGCAGAGAGCAATAAATTACAAGCAGGGAATGTTCTAATAGACTTAGATGCTTCTAGAGTATATATTGGAAAAGAAGAAATTGTATTTACAGCACTTGAGTACAAGATTTTAGTACTACTGTTTTCTAATATGGGTAAAACGGTAACAAGAGAAAATATATTAGATAAAATTTGGGATGTAGCAGGAAATTTTGTAAATGATAATACTCTTACTGTTTACGTAAAAAGAATAAGAGCAAAACTCGGAGAAAATGATGTAATTAAAACTATTAAAGGGATTGGATATAGAGTTGAGAAGTAGGAAAAATATTTATAAATGGATATGCAAGAAGTGAGTATTACTTAGAAAATTATTATTAAATTTAAGTTACTACTTAAATAGTATGTGTGAATATTAGAATGGAAGTGATATCTAAATGGAAAAACTTAAAATTGCGGTATGCGGAGCTTGTTTATTAGTTGTTGCAATATTGGGATATTGTTATGTATCAAAAAAGCAGAATGAAAAATATGAACATATAATAAATTCAGCAATATCGAATATAGTTGATACAGTAATAGAAAAATATCCAGATGTAGGTGAAGAAGAGATATTAAATATATTAAGAAATACTAAAAATAGCAAAACCAATATACTAAGAAAATATGGTTATTTAAATAATGAAAATTATATACAAAAATTAGAAAATGAGAAAAATATAGACAAGAAAATAAATATAATGTATATTTCAATATTTGGAATTGTAGTTATATTAATTACGATATATTATAATAATAAAAAAGAAATAAGAATAAGAGAAGTAAATCAATATATAAATGAAGTAAATAGAGGAAACTATAAGCTAAAAATAGAAGACAATGGGGAAGATGAAATTTCAAGATTAAGAAATGAATTATATAAAACTACAATATTATTAAGGGAGACAGCTGAAAATAGTGAGAAAGAAAAAGTGAGTTTAAGTAATTCCTTGGCTGATATATCACATCAAATAAAAACTCCAATTACATCAATGAGAATAATGCTAGATAATATTGAAGATAATCCTAATATGGACAGTAAAACTAGAGAAGAGTTTATAAAAGAAATAAGCAAACAAGTTGAATGGATATCTTCTTTAGTAATTTCGTTACTTAAACTTGCAAAATTTGATGCAGGGGCAATTTTAATGAAAAATGAAACTATAAGAGTAAAAGAATTAATAGAAAAATCAGTATCAAATTTAGCTATAATATTAGATATTAAAAATATAAAAATAGTTTCAAATATAGATGAAAATGCTACAATATTTGCTGATTATAATTGGCAATTGGAAGCAATTACAAACATAATAAAAAATGCAGCTGAACATAGTGAGAACAATTCTAAAATTTATATAAATGTAGTAAATACAAGTGTATTTATAAAAATACAGATAAAAGATGAAGGAGAAGGTATAAGTAAAAAAGACATGAACCATATTTTTGAAAGATTTTATAAATCTAAAAATAGTTCGGAAAATAGTATTGGAATAGGACTTTCGCTTGCAAAAACAATAATAGAAAAAGCAAATGGATACATAAAAGTGGAGTCAGAAGAAGGAAAAGGAACAATATTTGAAATAAAATATTTAAAATGAAAACATTAATATTAAAAGAATACAATTAAAAATTATTTGATATTTGGGAAATTAATTATAAAAGCCTATAAATTTGAAATAAGTTCAAATTTATAGGCTTTTTAATTACAAAATTTATCAAATGAGGAATAACTATAGATTAATCCATATGTTTAAGAAGCAATGCTAAATTTTCAAGTGTTGCACAACCCAATTTTATTTCTTCGTCAGAGTAATCTGAAAGAGTTTTAGAAAGTCTTAAAGTAGAATTTGAATCTTTACCAAATAAAATATAATCAGCAGATAGCCCAGTAATATCACAAAGAACTTTTAATTTATCAATAGATAGGGTGCCTTCACCACGTTCAATCATACCAAGGTATTGACCAGAAATTCCTAATAATTCTGCCATTTTTTGCTTCGTAATATTCATATTTAAACGTATATTTTTTATTCGTAATCCTATTTCTTTTCGTAACATAATAAAAACATCCTTTCCTTCAATATTTTAATAATTTTAATTTGAGAAAAATAAAAACGAGTGATAAAAAGTAGATATAAGATGTGGTAAAACATAATAATATATGATAAAATAAGTTGAAAAATAAAAGGTAGAAGGTGATGTAGAAATGAAACTAATATTAATTGAAGATGAAAAGAAAGAACAAGAAAAATTTAAAATGCTGGCAGATAAAACGAGTGAGGTAACTTTTGTTAAAATAACAAATTCAACAGTAGAAGGTTTAAAGTGTTTGAAAGAAAATGACATTGATGGAATAATATTAGATTTAGAACTAAATTCTGGTACTGGCAATGGATTTGAATTTCTGGAAAAGCTAAAAACTATCAAGTTAAATAAATATCCTAAAATTGTTGTAACAACAAATGTATATTCAGATTCAGTATACGACTATTTACATAAAAATGAAGTTGATTTTATTTTCTATAAAAAGCAAGAAAACTATAATGTAGAAAACGTAATTAACACATTGCTATTACTAAATAACTACACTAATACAGTTTCTACCGACTCAAAAGAAACAGTAGAAGAAGAAAGGGTAAAGCAAGAGAAAATAATAGCAGAAAAAGTAAATTATGAATTAGATTTAATAGGAATAGCCACACATTTACAAGGAAGAAAATATTTATTTGATGCAATAACTTATTTGCTATCAAAAGAAGGAGAAGATAGTCAAATTTCTATAAATCAATATTTACTTTCAAAACATAAAAGACCAACAAGTACTATAAATAGAGCAATGCAAAATGCAATAACTCGTGCATGGAGAGTAACAGCAATAGAAGACTTACAACAATATTATACTGCACACATAAATTATAACACTGGTATACCAACACCAGTAGAATTTATTTACTACTATGTAGATAAAATAAAAAAGGAAATTTAATTAATAAAATTATATAAAATAACAGGAGAGCATACTACATAAAAGTGTGCTCTCTATTTTCACTTTTTTTCTCTTATTTCAAATTAAACTTAACTTATTAGTAAAAATTACCATAAAATTTATGAAAAATATGAAAATATTCTACCAATTTTATGAAATAAAATGTTGCAAAAAATCAAAAAATATACAAATTGTTTATCCATGAAAACCACTCATACCAATACTTATGAGTGGTATCTTTTTATTGTAATAAATAAAAAGATAGGTGGTGAACGTAAGATGAGTTGGTTAGAATTTATAGAATGGTTAAGACATATGGCAGGTATTTAGAAAAATAGAGATGTAATCAAAGAAAGAGTTGATTACATCTTTTATTTATAATATAATGTAATATAATATTATAGATAAAGGAAATGGAATATGAATGAACAAATAACAATAACTGAGATAGTGATTAAAAGTTTAATTATAAACATATTTATATATATAACAATCTTCAAGATTAATGGAGAAAAAATTAATGTAAAATTTGTAATTGTGAGTTGTATCATACAGACATTACTATATACATGTGTAAAAGAAAAAGTACATAGTAACGATAATTTTATAGCAATAGTTTTGTCATGCTTAATGCAAATAATAATTATGAAAATTTATACAAAAAATATAAAGAGGTCTGTAATTTCAAGCGTATTTATAGCAGATGCTCTAGTATATACCTTATTTATAATATGTTTAGCAGTAGAGTTTTTACTTAAAATATGGATTAATATAGAAAATCAAACATTTGACCTAATTTTAACATTGTTAATAGAAGCTTTGTTTTTAGGAGGCATATTAAAAATAAAAAAGATAAAAAACGGCATAAGTTTTCTACAAAATCCAATAGAAAATGAATATCTATGCATAATAATGGTAGCAATAAGTGTCATAGCTGTATTTGCTTATAGTTTGTTCGGAAGTTCTGATGAATACCTTGGAAGTAATATTTTTATTGTTATTATAACATCGTTGATTTTAATTATTGTTATGATTCAGAAAACTCTAACTCTATATTACAAGCAAAAGCTTTTAGCTCAAAACATTGAAGAATATAAGGCTGAAATTGCTTCTAAAGATGCAGAAATAAAATCTTTATCAGAAGAAAAATATAAAATTAGCAAATTAAATCATGAATTTTACAATAGGCAGAAGGCACTAATACATAAAGTTGAAGAAATAATGAATATGAATACAGAAGCTGCTGAAGAGTTAGATTTATCTAAGCAAATAAATGATTTAACTAAAGAGTACACAGACAAGGCGAAAGAAATTAAAACTTTAGATAAGCTACCAATCACAGGAATAACAGAAATAGATGATATGTTTAAATATATGCAATCGGAATGTAAGAGTAAGAATATTCAATTTAATTTACAAATTAATGGTAACATTTATCATATGATAAATAATAAAATAGCTCAAAATAAACTTGTTACTATGATAGGTGACCATTTAAGAGATGCAATTATTGCAATAGAGTTTAGCGAAAATAGTTTCAAAAGTATATTAGCAATATTGGGCGAAAACAATGGACTTTATGAATTTTGTGTATTTGATACTGGTATAGAATTCAAAATTGATACATTATTAAAATTGGGGCTAGAGCCTGCTACTACACATAAAGATTCTGGTGGTACTGGAATAGGATTTATGACTACATTTGAAACAATGAGCGAGACAAAGGCAAGTTTAATAATAAATGAGATGCATGAAATGAATAATACTGATTATACAAAATCTATAACAATTAGGTTTGATGGAAAGAATGAATATAGAATAAAATCATATAGGAGTGATGAAATAAAAAAGAAGCTAAAAGATAATAGAATTATAATCGAAAATTAATAAAGTATAAAGATAGTTCCACAGTGTTGGAATTAAAAAAAGGTAAAACCTTTCGCTATAGCGAAAGATGAGAATAATAAAAACAGACAAAATATTATAGGATTGTCTGTTTTTGGCATTATCAGTTAATTAATATGCTAATATGTAATTAAGTTCTTAACTTAATGAGATTTTTTTATGCCTTTATTATATCAAAAGAGTTAAGAAGATTAAGAATTGCATTTACTATATTAGAAAACCTAAATGAAATGATTGGAGAATGCAAAAAATAGGGAAAATTGTAATAATTTAGCTTTTAATTTTAATTGCTTTTTTAGAAATTAGAGTATATAATGGGAAAATACAATAATTTTTTTTATTGTAGAATTAACGTTAATTATTATTAGAATTCTAAAAAATTTTATCAAATTAGTATTAAATCTAGAAATTTAATTTCTATATTCGCTATAGCGAAAGGTAAAAATCCAAAAAATTAAATAATTATAATCTAAAGAAAAATATTATATTGAGAACTTCCAGAGAAAAGTAAGAGCGAAAATAATACACAAAAATTTTACTTATTAGTTGAAAAATGGTAAATGAGATGGTAAAATGGAAAGGAAGTCAATGGACGATTTTAATTTAAAAGAAAATAATAATAGTGATGCAAGAAGTCAAAAAGTGACAAGACTGCCACTAACATCAGATTATGTTTTTAAAAGAATATTTGCAAGAGAAGAAAATAATTCGATGTTAAAGGATTTTTTAGAGGCAATTTTGAATATACATATAAATAAGGTAGAAGTAAAAAATCCGGAGTTAACGCCAAATATGGCAGATGAAAAACTTGGAATATTAGATTTAAAATTGGATATAGATAATGAAAGAGTAGTAGATGTAGAAATGCAGGTCTCAAATGAACATAATATAAAAGAAAGGTCAAGTACATATCTATCAAAACTTGCAGCAGAACAATTAAAAGCTAAGCAAAATTACAAAGAACTGAAAAAAATAATAACAATAAATATATTGAAATATAATTATTTAGAAAGAAATTCATATCATTCAATTGCAAGAATGAAATATGAGGATACAAAACCAATAGAATTTGTTGATATGGGTTATAAAAAAGAAGAGGAAGAAGCAACAAATACATTTGAAATGCATTTTATAGAATTACCAAAATTTAAACAAAAAAATCCAGACTGCAATACAAAGCTAGAGCAATGGCTATGGTTGATAGATGGAAGTAAGGAGGAAAAGATAAAAATGTCGGCAAAAGAAAATGAAGAAATAGACAAAACAGTAAAAGAACTAAATAAATTAAGCAAAGATCCAGATGAAGTTGCAAAGTATGAAGAACGCGAATGGAGTATAATGAGATATAATGTAGAGATGAAAACAAACAGAGAACTAGGAGAAAAAGAAGGCGAAGCACGTGGCTTGAGAATAGGAGAAACACGTGGAAGAATTGAAGGAGAAAAAACTGGAAGAGAAAATGAAAAAAAGGCTGTAATAAAAAATTTACACAAGCTAAACATTCCAATAGAGAAAATAGCCCAAGCTGTTGAATTAAATGAAGAAGAGGTAAAAGCATTTTTAAATGAGAAAAAATAGGAATTTTTCGCTATAGCGAAAGATATACACAATTAGTATATTAGAAAAAATATTAAAATAATATATGTTGGAGCAGATATATTAATAGCTGGAACAGCTATAATAAATTCAAAAGACTATGCAGAAACAATAAAAAAATTAAGATAAAATGAACCTCTGATTAATTAAAATCAGAGGAATTTTTTTGTTTATGTGAGAGCTTAGAAATTATATATTTAAATTGAATGCTTATACATTAGTTTTTAAAATTTGCAATATATTATAAAAATTGCAATACGACAAAATTCAACAAAAAACGACAATAAATAATGTGAAACAAAGAAAATTAACAAATCTATTGAAAAATCATAAAAAAATTGCTACAATATTACAAGAAAAACATGTGGCAGAAGTAAAGATGTAATTTTGATGCATGTCAAGATTATATCTTTTTAGATTTTGTTTAGAAAGGAGATTAATTTTCATGGAAAAGAAAACATTTTACATTACAACACCAATTTATTATCCAAGTGGCAAATTCCATTTAGGAACAGCGTACACAACTGTGCTTGCAGACACAATAAAAAAATATAAACAGCAAAGAGGTTATGATGCACGAATGCTTACTGGTCTTGATGAGCATGGCCAAAAGGTTGAGCAGGTTGCGGTTAAAAGAGGATTAACTCCACAACAACATGTTGATGAGATTGCAAAACAAGCAAAAGATTTGTGGAAATTGATGGATGTTCAATATGATGATTTTATTAGAACAACTGAAGAAAGACATACAAAAATTGTAGAGAAGATTTTTGATAAATTCATGGAGCAAGGTGATATTTACAAAGGTGAATATGAGGGCTGGTATTGCATGCCATGTGAAACATATTTTACAGAAACACAATTAGTTGATGGAAAGTGCCCAGATTGTGGAAGAGAAGTTAAGAAAATGAAAGAAGAATCTTACTTCTTTAATATGAAAAAATATCAAAAGAGATTGGAAGAGTTCTATGAGCAAAATCCAGATTTTATAAAACCAGAGTCTAGAAAGAACGAGCTATTCAATAACTTTATAAAACCAGGACTAGAAGACTTATGTGTTACAAGAACAACATTTGACTGGGGAATAAAAGTACCAAAAGATCCAAAGCATGTAATTTATGTTTGGTTAGATGCACTAACAAACTACATAACAGCGTTAGGATATATGTCTGATGATGATACTTTATTTAAGAAATACTGGCCAGCAGACTTGCAAATAGTTGGAAAAGATATAATAAGATTCCATGGAATTTATTGGCCAATTTTCTTAATGGCACTTGGACTACCAACACCAAAGAAATTATATGCACACGGTTTCTTAATGATGAAAGAAGGAAAAATGTCTAAATCAAAGGGAAATGTTGTATATCCAGAAATGCTTGTAGAAAGATATGGCTTAGATGCAACTAGATACTTCTTGTTAAAAGAATTCCCATATGGACAAGATGCGATATTTACACCAGAAGACTTCGTAAATAAATATAATTTCGACTTATGTAATGATTTAGGAAACTTGCTAAACAGAACTATAGGAATGGTAAATAAATATTTTGGTGGAAATGTGCCAAACTATACAGGAAGAATAAACGATGTTGATGCAGACTTAGAAGAGATTGTAGCAAGCAAAATTTCAGAATATGAAAACAACATGGAAAACTTACATTTTTCAAACGCAATAGAGTCAATATGGGGAATAATCTCTAGAGCAAATAAATACATAGACGAAACAGCTCCATGGACACTAGCAAAACAAGAAGAAACAGAAAAACTAGAAGCAGTAATGAGCCATCTAGTAGAAACTCTAAGAATTGTAGCCATACTAATAAAACCAGCAATGACAGAAACATCAAATAAAATTTTAAGCCAATTAGGAATAAATGAAGAAGCAAGCAAAGAATATGATACAATAAAAGAATTTGGCAAAACAACATCAGACTTAAAGGTAATAGAAAAAGGAGAGCCAATATTCTTAAGACTAGATGCAAACGAAGAAATAGAATATATAAAAAATAAAATGAAGGAATAAAAATGATTTGAGGTAGAAATTTAACTACCTCAAAATTTTACTATTAAATTTTTATACGGTTGAATAATACTAAAAGGATGTGTAGATGTAGAATGAGACAAATAGAAATAACAGTAAGATTAACAGAAAAAATCGAAGAGGCTATTGCAAAACTAGAAAAGAGAGGATTTAAAAGAATAAGAGAAAGTGATATTCATGATATATACATGTCAAACTTAGATGCAGAAATAAAAAGAGAAAACATTCAAAAATTCTTGAAACATTCAGTATTATTAAGAAATTTTAAATTAGAAGGAAAAGAAATAAAAAAGATAACATATAAGAACAAAGAATTAGATGATAATGGCAACGTAGTTTCAGAGCAAAAAGTAAATTTAGACTGTGCAGATTTAGAAAAGGCTGAGGCTTTGTTTAAATGTTTAGGCTTTTGGACTCTTATAGAAGTAAAATACCATGTAATTGTATATGAAAAAGATGGGATAGAATTTGCATTTCAAATAGTAGAAAATTTAGGAACTTTAATAGAATATGAGAACGTAAATGATTTTGCTGGTAAATCAATACAGGAAATACATGATGCAAAACTTGAAATGCTAGAAGACATAAGAAAATGTGATATTAGTATAACCAATGAATATGACGTAAAAAAAGCTTTTGAATTAATAGCAAAAAAATATGAAATATAAACATAGCATAAATATTTATAGAAAACATATACTTGTTAATAACTTACCTAAAGTTAGGAGGCATGTATATGTTTTTTGTATTCAATAAAAGAAAAATTGGATCATACTTAATATCGATAGGAACCGTTGCAATCTTGTTCTCTATTGCTTTATTCGGAGAACATTTTGGGGACGGAGAAAAAAATGTTATTGCAACTTCTGCATCAAATGTAAATAATTTACCAGTATATAAAGTGGAAACTGAAATAAAAAAGGTAAGTTTAAGTATAAACTGTGGAGAAAATGTAGAGAATATAGATAGTATATTAAATACACTAGCTACAACAAATGCAAAGGCTACATTTTTTATTTCGGGAGAAATTGCAAGTTCAAATGCTGAAATTATAAAAAAGATTGTGCAGAGTGGAAATGAGATTGGTAATTTGTCATATCATTATACAAATTTAAAAAAGAAGAAAACAGCAGATATCAAGGAAGAAATTACAAAAGGTTCTAATGAAATCGAAAAGATAACAGGGCAAAAGGCAAAAGTTTTTAGAGCTCCATATGGTGAATACTCAAGAGAAATAATTCAAATTGCAAGTGAACAAGGGTTATTTACAGTTCAATGGAACATAGATTCATTAGATTACAATGGACTAAATGGGGAAGAAATGTGCGAAAGAATAAACGAAACTTTAGCACCGGGAAGCATAATTTTATTACATAATTCAGCAAAGTACACTGCAGAAAGCATGGAAAAAATAATACAAAACATTCAAAAGCAAGGATATCAGTTAGTGACAACGAGTGAGCTACTTACATTATAGAATTGTTAATAAAGGTTGAAAGAATTAAATTTTGATGAAGATGGCACATACCAGTTAGTATGTAACCGTGTCTGAAATGATATTTGACACAGACAAAATTGAATTTGTTTTCAATCAAGTCCATAAAAAAGGAGAAAAAAATGCCTTTTATTGAAATAATTACAGATTCTAAGAGCCAAACACAGCTTAATAAAGTAATTACAAAGAAAATGGTAAATGATTGTGATATTTTGTTTATTAAAGATAAGAACATGGAAAACACAAAAAATATAAAATTAGAAACGCTGGTATTAAACAGAAGTGTAGAAAATGATGAATTAATGAGCAAAATAATGAAAAATTCTAAGAATTTAATATTGAATTTGGATTTGAACGAAAATTTGCAATATGAAGATTCGTGCAATGTAATTTCATATGGTTATAGCTCAAAGAGTGATATAACTGTGTCTAGCGTTGAAGAAGATGAATTATTGATTTGTGTTCAGCACACAATAAAGAGCATGTTTGATAAAGTGATAGAACCACAAGAAATAAAGGTTAATGTAAAAGCAGATATGAATGTGTACAATATAATGATAGTAATTGCACTTTCAAGTTTGTATGCAAACTAAAAATGGACTTTAGCAATAATTTTATATTTTTGCAAAACGAAATCGAGCTCGCCTTTTGAGGAACCAGAAGGAACTCCGACCAAGAGCAATGTATTGAAGTTTTAAAAAAATATAAAACTATTGCTGAGTAAGTAAAATTTTATGAAAATTGTATAGCATCATTATTTTTTTATAGACATTTTGCCCTTAAAATGGGCATATTTTTGAAAAAAATAAAACAAATTTAACATTTTATGTAGACAAAACCAAAAAATGGTAGTATAATAATAGTTGTAGGTTAGAAAAAAACAAATACTTTAAAAAGTAAGAGGAGGAAATTTAAGTTGGATACAGTATATTCAGAGAACAACCACATTATAATGGTGGGAAAAGTAACAAGTGACAAAAGATTTAGTCATGAGATATATGGAGAAAAATTCTATATATTCGATTTAAGTGTTCCACGTCTAAGTGGAAATTCTGATATTATACCAATCACAATATCAGAAAGATTAATGGTAAACGGAGAGTTACCAATCGGAACAAAAATAACAGTTGAAGGTCAATTTAGATCATACAACAGTTATGGAGAAGGTAAAAACAAATTAGTTCTAACAGTATTTGCAAAAAATGTAACATTGTTAGAAGATCAAGAAAATGAAGTAGAAGCAAGAAAAGATTTTATATCAAACGAAGTAACATTAATAGGTTATATATGCAAGAAACCAGTTTACAGACAAACACCATTTGGTAGAGAAATAGCAGATATACTATTAGCAGTAAACAGAGCTTATAGTAAATCAGACTATATACCATGTATTGCTTGGGGAAGAACAGCTAGATTCTGTGAGAACATGGAAGTTGGAACAGAAGTTAAATTAGTAGGAAGAGTTCAATCTAGACAATACGAAAAGAAGCATGAAGATGGAACTGTAGAAAATAAAGTTGCATATGAAGTTTCTGTTGGAAGCTTAGAAGTTGTTAATCAAAAAGACGATGGCGAAGCTGAAGAAGCTCCAGTAGAAGAAAATAAAGAGGCTATATAAATAGATAAATTGAACATAAATAAATTCCTTTAAGATAAGAAAGAAGTGTTTTACAGAAATGTAGAGCACTTTTTTCTTTCGCCCAATATGGACGCCCCTTTTTGGGCAAAAATAAGGTGCATTATATGAAATGCAACCTTATTTTTTAACATCTGGAATTATAACATTTTTCTTTGTATTCGTATCTTCACTTGGTTTTGCAATATCAAGATTATCGTAAACAGGAGAAATGTTTAAATCATCACCGTTTCCAGAAACGATTTCTATGTTTTTTTCGTCATTATTCATAATTTTTCGCTCCTTAACTAAACTACATATAGAATATCACAATATTTATAAGAATTCAAGCTAAAAAAATCGACATTTTTTGAAATGAAACTTAAAAGCTAAATGATAAATATAAGCTCTAAAATTCAAGAGTTACTTGTGAATTCGGCATTGACACTCCTCGGATTTGAGGGTATAATATTTACGTAATATAAAACGTAGGAGAAAAGCAAAGAATTATAAGTATTAGTATTCTTTAATTAAAGCTGAGCCTGGGAGAAGGGAAATAGTATATATGGAAATAGAAAAACAGAAGGCAATAATAGAAGCTATATTGTTTGCCGCAGGAAGAGTAATAAAAATAAATGAATTAATGGGAATTCTAGAGCTTTCTTCAGATGATGTTGTAACGATAATAGACAGCATGAAGGAAGAGTATAAAAATTCTGATAGAGGCATAGAGATTATAAGAGTGGAAGATGGGTACCAGCTTACTACTAAAAAAGAGATGTATGAGTATTTATATCCAATTTTTGATAAGAGAAGTAAGCCAAATTTAACTCAAGCATCGATGGAAACTCTTGCAATAATTGCATATAATCCAAAGATTACGAGAGCCGAAATAGAGGCAATAAGAGGCGTAAATTCTGATGGAACTATCTACAAATTATTAGAATTTAATTTGATAGAAAATGTTGGAAAGGCAGATTTACCAGGAAGACCAACAATGTATGCAACAACACCAAATTTCTTGAAGATGTTTGGAATGTCTTCCCTAGAAGAATTGCCAGAATTACCAAAATATAAATTAGATGAAAACCAACAGCTTGTAATCGATGATATAATTCCAAGTGAAGATCAATCAACAATAGAAAAAGAAGAAATTGCCAGTGATGAAACAATTTCTGAGGCTCCAATGCCCGAAAGGGAAAATGTAGATGTAATAAAAAACGATAACATATAGACAAAAATAAAAGAATAGTTGTAAAACACAGATTGTTATTTAAGGAAAGGTTTATGGGAACCTGAAAAACCTAAATTTATTATGTAAGGAGCGTATGGCAAAAAGGTCATACATAAATAAATATGAGATTATCACAAACAGGATTAGGAACTATAAGAGTAAATAATTTGGATAAAAGCTATCCAGCACAAGATATTTTATTACAAACAAACCAATTAGTACAATATGGAACAGGAATTTATGCGTACAACAATGTACCATTAAAATTAAGAGAAAACGTTGAAAGTGTAATTAAAGGAGTTCTAGACAAATACGGCTGTATAGAAATATTGCTTCCAACATTACAACCAGCAAAACTTTGGGAAGAATCTGGAAGACTTTCTAAATACATAGAAGAGGGTGTTATGCTTTCTGTTAAAACAGACAAGGGAGACTTTGTAATGGCTCCAACAGCAGAAGAAGCTGTTACAGACTTTGTAAGAGGCAGAATAAGTTCATACAAAAACTTGCCAGTTACACTATATCAAATTGGAGAAAAATACAGAAACGAAATTCGTACAAGAGGATATTTATTAAGGGGAAAAACATTCCCAATGATGGATGCATACAGCTTTGATTTAAATGCAGAAGAATGTGCTAAAACATACCAAAAAATTAGAAAAGCATACTTAGAAATATTTGAAATATTAGGACTAAATGCAAAACCAGTTGCAGCAGATAGTGGAGCAATGGGTGGAAACTTATCAGAGGAATTCATGTTAGAATCACCAATTGGAGAAGACACAATATTAGTAGATAAGGCAACAGGGGTAGCATTTAACACAGAAATTCTAGAAAGAGAAGATGCAGACGAATACCTAAAAGAAAAATACGGAGTTCAAGATAAAGAAAACGTAGAAGCAAAAAAATCAATCGAATTAGGACACATATTCCAATTAGGAACAAAATACACAGAATCTATGAATGCAAAATACATAGACCAAGATGGAAACGAGCAATTACTATACATGGGATGCTATGGAATAGGAGTAAGCAGAACAGTTGCAACAATTTACGAAGAGAATGTTGTAAATGGAAAAAACGGAGAACCAATGGGAATTTCATTACCAATAAGCGTTGCACCATACTTATTACAAATAGTTGCAGTAGACGATAAAAAAGAAGTCGCAGAAAGAATTTATAACAAATTAATGGAAGCTGGAGTTCCAGTTATAATAGACGATAGAGCTCAAGGAATGTTAGGTGCAAAAATAAAAGATTGCTACATGTTTGGAACACCATACATGCTGGTACTTGGAAACAAGGCTCAAGAAGGAAGCTTCGAAATAGAAAGCACTAAAACAGGAGAAAAGAAAACATTTACAGAAGATGAATTAATAGAAGAATTTGTAAAAATGAACAATGCAAGAAAATATGTAAAATAAAAACTTCGCCCAAGAGGGACGCCTCTTTTTGGGCGAATGATTATATAAAAAGAAAATTTAGACGAATAATAAATAAACAAAATTCATTTCATTAAAAAATACGGTACAAAGCTTTTGAGGGAGTGTGCTTGGACTCCTCGAGAGGCGAGCTTAATCTTATTTTTAATAAAATGAATTTTGTTTTTATTTTTGTGTTAATATATCCAATATTTTAGGGTAAATTGTATCAGCATTATTTTGCCAGTTATCGACTATATCTTTTGCTTGTTCGCGAGAACCTGCAAATGTTTTTACTTCAAATACGGTTTCGTTATTTTCTACAACTTTACATGTTATAATGTAATGATTTTCGCTAAGTGGGGTGTATTCTGCCACAATAGATTGTTCTTCTTCTGAACTATCTATAATTGGTTTTAAGTTTGTATCTGCCTTTAATTTTATTATTCCAGGAAGCAAATCCAAAGTTAAATCTAAGGTTCTTTTACCATTTTCAGTTACTTGATATAAAGTTTGATCTTCCTTTTGGAAAGAACAAATATATCCAACTTCAATTAAATCTAACATAAATTGTTGGAAATAAAAATAATTCATATTAGCTGCTGCTAATACTATTTTATATAATACATCATTGGTTAGTGGTTTATTAGCTTTGTTAAGTGCATACAATATTAAGACTTTGTTTTCGGCTAATGTTTCATCATCTGACGCTAATTTCAAATTAATTCAACTCCATACTAAAATTCGCCATAAATGCAGGCGTTTGATAGATTGTATTATATCATAGAAATGTAGAAAATCAAGAGCTAAAGAAAAATGATTTAATAATTGATTTTAAATAATTACTAGAATTTTGTCGAACGATTGTAATTGATTTTTGCTTTAAATGGTAATATAATTTTATTAAATTTAAAGTTATTTTATAAAAAATTTATTCAAAAATTCGCTATAGCGAAAGAAATTTGTTCTTAAATAATACCCAAGAAGTTATATTTATAAAAAAATATTGACCTATAAGTAAAATAATTATATAATAAGGAGGAAGATGATTGAATATAGAAGAAATGTATGTTCCAACTGGATTGAAAACAGTAGATGGAAAAGATATTATGGGTTTTAATGGAGCATTTTATTTGCAAAATAAGGAAAAGATAAATAAAATGCTAAAAAAATATGCAGATATTATAATAGAGGAAGATGAAGAAGAAAAACAAAGAGAAAATAAATATATTTTAAAAGAGAATACAGAAAAATATAGTATAAATAAAAAACATGATAAAATGTTTAAAGAAATACTATCTGATAAAAAGGAAACAGTCGAATTTATAAATAGCTTTTTGCATTTAAATTTAATAGAAGATGACATAGAAAAATACGAAAAAGAATTTAGAACATCGGAGTTTAACAATATAGAAGCAGATATTGTATATAAAATAAAGAATAAAAACGCATTTATATTAATAGAGCATCAGTCAAGTGTAGATATAAAAATGCCATATAGAATATTACGTTACAAATGTGCCATAATAGAGTCTGCAATAGATAAAAAGAGATTTAAAGAACAAGGCTACAAAATTCCTACAGTAATACCAATAGTATTGTATACAGGAAAAAGAAAATGGAAAAAGCTATCAATAAATGATATTGAAGAAAAAATAGAAGGATATCAAGAAAATTGGTTGGAGTACACCTTGATAGATGCTAATAAATTTAGCAAAGAAAAATTATTGGAAGATAATCTAATAATTTCTAAAGCAATGCTAATAGAAAAATCTAAAAATAAAGAAGAATTGTATAAAAATATAGAAGATATAATAAATATTCAAAAAGAAAAAAATACTTTTGATAATTTACAATTGGAAAAATTGATAAAGTATGAATTGAGTGAAACAAAAGATAAAAATATAATGAATGAATTTATAGAAAAAATAAGAAATATAGAAGGGAGAGACGAAATTATGACAAATGCATCAAGAATAATTAATAGAGAAATAAGAAAGCAAAGAAAAGCTGGACTCGAACAAGGACTCGAACAAGGACTCGAACAAGGACTTGAACAAGGATTCAAACAGGGGATCATTCAAATTGCCAAAAAACTTAAAAGAGAAATGAGCATAAAAGATATAAGTAGAATAACTGGGTTAACTGAACAGGAAATAGAAAATTTATAAAATATAAACAAAAATTAGTAGAAGAGTAAAAACATATTTTCTGTTGGATAATTTTTTATTTAATAAAACTTCTGTACATTAATTTTTAACTATGATATACTTACAATATATTAAAAATTTTGGAGGAAATGTGGAAACATTATACGATATATTGGAAGTAAGCCGAAAAGCGTCTAAAGAAGTTATTGAAAAAGCATACAAAACACTGGCAAAAAAATACCACCCAGACTTGCAAACTGCTGAAAATAAAGAGATTGCAGAAAAAAGAATGAAAGAGATTAATGAAGCATATGATGTTTTAAGTGACGAGCAAAAACGTAAAGAATATGATGAAAAACTTGAAGCAGAAGATGAACGCAAAAAACAAGAAGAATATATAAATTATCAGAATAATTCTAGTGCTCAAAGTGTAAAATATGAAAGTGATATGCAGGTTAACAATTCAATTAATACAGAGCCAATAAGTGAGAACAATTACAATAATCAAGATTTTGATTGGAGAAAAGCATATGCAAATTTAAGTAAAAAAGAACAACGTAAGATTATGAAAGAAGTTCAAAAAGAAGCAAATGCAGAATATAGAAAACAATATGAAGATTATTTTAGAAGTTTGGGATATAAAATAAAACATAAATGGACATTTAAAGACTTCTTAACTGTTATATTAGTAATTGGAGTGTTAGCAATAATAGTAGGCGTACTATGGCTAATTCCACCAACACATGAATATATGATAAATTTATACAATACAAATTTGATAGTAAAGATAATTACAGATATAATAATTGGGATTTTTCAGGGCATTATTAAATTTTTTAAGAATTTTACTACATTTTAAAAGTATATAATATTTATATTAAGTTATAATAGTTATATAAAAGTTAAATTATAGGAGGTCGGGTTGAAAAATAATTACAATTTTGGCTACGTCAAACTTCATTTACAACGCGGTTACATACAGAAAGTATGCGTCCTTGCCTTGTAAATTTGTTTTCCTTGCCAAAATTTAATTCTTTTCCAACCAAATTTGCCTTACAGAAAGGAAAGATTATTTATGGACAGAAAAGTTAGAGTAATTCAGTTTGGAACAGGAAAGATGGCTGTTTACACAATGCGTTACGTTCTTGAAAAAGGAGGAGAAGTTGTTGGAGCAATAGATGTTAATCCGAATGTTATTGGAAAAGATATTGGAACAATAATGGGAAAAACAGAAATTGGTGTTAAAGTTACGGCACTAGAGAATGCAGAAGAAACGATTAGAACTTTAAAACCAGATATCGCGATTGTTACGACAATGAGCTTATTAAACGATGTTAAAGATGCATTGATGCTATGCGCAAAATTAGGTGTAAATGCAATTACTACATGTGAAGAAGCTTTCTTCCCATGGAACTCAAACCCTCAAGTTACAAAAGAGATTGACGATTTAGCAAAACAAACTGGATGTACAATCACAGGAAGCGGATATCAAGATATATACTGGGGCCAATTAATTACTTCAATAGCAGGTTCTACACAAAAAATTACTAAAATAAAAGGAAGCTCAAGCTACAATGTAGAAGACTATGGAATAGCTTTAGCAAAAGCCCACGGCTCAGGGCTAACACTTGATGAATTTGATAAGCAAGTTGCTTCAGTTGATAGGATAAGTGATGAAGAAAGACAAAAAATAATCGAATCAGGAGAATATCTTCCTTCATATATGTGGAACGTAAATGGTTGGTTATGTTCAAAATTAGGATTAACAGTAAAATCTCAAACACAAAAAACAATACCGACAACATATAAAGAAGACATATATTCATCAACATTAGGTACAACAGTAAAAGCAGGAGATGCAACCGGAATGAGTGCTGTTGTAACAACACATACAGAAGAAGGAATAACAATAGAAAGCGAGTGTATAGGAAAAGTATATTCTCCAGAAGAGTACGACAAAAATGAGTGGACAGTATATGGGGAGCCAGATACAACAATTACAGTTGCAAAACCTGCAACAGTCGAACTAACATGTGCCTCGGTAGTAAACAGAATTCCAGATGTAATAAATGCACCAGCAGGATATGTAACAACAGAAAAATTAGGAGATTTAGAATACAGAGTAAAACCTTTAAATGAATATGTGAAATAAATGAAAAATTTCGCCCAATAGGGACGCCCCTTTTTGGGCGAATATTGATTTCTATTAAGTTATTGTGTATAATATGAAAGAAATTTAATTAGAAAGTTGGAACAATTATGAGAATACGTTTTAAGAAATGGGCAAGACCAGAATTAGAAGCAAGTAAATTTTATATAGATGAACCTGAAAAATACAAAGGTAAGTGGAGAACTTTATTTGAAAATAATAGCCCTTTATATGTAGAACTAGGCTGTGGAAAAGGTGGATTCATATCACAAATTGCGAGCGAAAATCTAAATATTAATTATATTGCAATAGATTTAGTAGATGCTATGCTAGGACTTGCTAAAAGAAATATCGAAGAAGTGTATGCCGAGAAAAATGAAGAGATAAACAATGTATTAATTTCTAGGTATGATATAGATAGAATTTTAAATGTATTTGATGAAAATGATAAAATAGATAGAATATACATAAATTTTTGCAATCCCTGGCCAAGAGGAAAACATCACAAGAAAAGATTAACTCATACAAGGCAATTGGAAAAATATAAACAATTTTTAGTGGATGGAGGAAAAATATATTTTAAGACTGATGATGATAATTTGTTTACTGAAAGTTTGATATATTTTAAAGAAGCGGGATTTGAAATTGAAAAAGTAACATATGATGTGGCAAATGAGCAAGATTTCTGGAATGGAGACAGAAATATAGAAACAGAACATGAGAAAATGTTTAAAGAACAAGGGATAAAAATAAAAGCTCTAATTGCAAGAAAATAGAAAAAATAATAAAATAAAAGAAATAATTTTAGTTTTGTGGAAACAAAAATAAAAATTATTTCTTTTTATTAATATAATATTAAATTTGCAAAAATATATAAAGTTAAAATTATTCTAAATTTTGTTTTACCCAAACTGACACACTTCCGCCGTTTACGTAGAATATTCCATTTCCTTCTTGGTCAACGTAAACAGACTCTTTCATGTTTCCTGTATAATCGTAGAATACTGAGTTAGCAAGATTTTTTCCGACATTCATCTGTAAACATCCGCCATCCGAGTTTGTCATTATTACGACCATTCCAGAATTTTCTCTTTCACGGTCTCCTGTACGAACCCAGCCTATAATGTGTGGGTCGTTAAAATAATCTATTTGTGAACCATATGCAAAATTTTTTCTTGCATATATTAATTTTTCCAACCAGTCTTTTTTAGCTGATACATTTTTGGCTGGAATTCCATAGTAATCTCCATAAAATACACAAGGCAAGCCATCTTTTCTAAGTAAAATTAGAGAATAGGCAAGAGGCTTAAACCAATCATCAATCCAAGATTGCAAAGCTTGCCCAGGTTCTGTATCATGGTTATCTACAAATGTAACTGCTGAATTTGGATTTTTTGCAACTAATGTGTTGTTAAAAATTGTTCTCATATCATAAGTTCCATTACTGTGGCAAGCATTAAATAAATTGTAATGAAGCGGAACATCAAATAGTGAAAGGGCATTATTTGTAGTTTTTAAGTAATTTTGTAAAGCCTCAAGATTTCCACTCCAATATTCTCCAACAGTAAATAGAGGTTTTGAAGAAAACTCGCGCAATTCTTCCAGCCAATCTTCAAAGAAAGATGCACGTATATGTTTTACAGCGTCCATTCTGAAACCATCTACATTTGTTGTTTGTAAATACCATTTTCCCCAATTTGTAAGCTCTTCGACAACATCAACATTGTTTAAGTCTACGTCGCAACCCATTAAATAGTCGAAATTTCCATTTTCTTTATCAACCAATTCATCCCAATGTTTGCCATAAAATCTATAAACAGAGTTCTTTTTTGTTTTTTCGTCCCAATCTGTTCCATGAAAATGAGTCCAGTTCCATTTAAAAGAAGAATACATATCATTACGACCTGGAAAAGTGAATTTAGTCCAAGCTGTAATTTCTTTAGGTTCACCAAGGGATTCAGCTCTATTTTGAGGATTATCTTCTATGGCGATTACATCTTCGGTTTCGTCTGCTCCCATTTTTTGATTAAATACTACATCGGCTAAAACTTTTATTCCATAATTGTGCATAGCATTTATTGCAACAAGATATTCAACCTTAGTTCCATACTTTGTAGCAATAGAACCCTTTTGGCCGAATTCGCCTAAATCGTATAAATCATAAACACCATAACCGACATCGTCTTTGCCGCCGTTTCCTTTATATGCTGGTGGAAACCAGACTTGTGTTATTCCAGTTTTTGCAAGATATGGTGCTTCATTTACAGCAGTTTTCCAAAGAGTTCCGTCAGAAGGGAGATACCATTCGAAAAATTGCATCATTGTTTCATTTGTTTTCAAAAAAATCACTCCTAAAATTTTTATTCATGATGTAATTATACCATAAAATTAAAAAAATCGAAGAAAAAAGTGGAAAAAATCGAAAAATATTGTATAATAGATATGGAATATTTTATTTAACAAGAAAAATATAATTAAAGTGAAAGGAAGAATGGATATATGTTTAATTATGAAATTGAAAATAATGAATATGATAACCTTGAGGAATGTGTAAATGAAGTGTATGAACTTGCTTCAAAATATGCCATAGATGGGGTTAAAAATAACATTGGAGGTCCATTCGGAGCCGGAATAATTTACGAAAAAGAAAATGGCAAATATATTATTCTGCTAATAGAAAGAAATACAGTAATTGCATCAAAAGATCCGACTGCACATGCAGAAGTAAACGCCATTAGAAGTGCCTGCAAGGCTTTAAATACAAGGTCTTTAGAAAACTGCATTTTAGTTACAACAGCCAAGAGTTGCCCTATGTGTTTATCGGCTGCTTGCTGGGCAGATATTAAAACAATATATTATTCACAAAGCTACGATAGTGCTGTTAGTAGTGGTTTTAGAGATGAAGGAATTCAAGAATATATAAAAGGTGAAAACGACATAATAGATGAAGAACAGCTTAAAAATCCATGCTGTGAATACCCTTTTATAGAATGGAATAAGAAACAAGATAGACAGGATTACTAATATGCTTAATATACTATGTACTGGATGAAGTAAGTATATTTTTGAGAGTATAACAAGAAATTTGCACAATAAAAGTCACACTTAAAAAATGGAAAAACGTGAACAAAAGGAGAATGTTAAATAAGAATGAATATAATTGAAAGTTTAGTTGATAAAGTTAAAAACTTAAATAAAGAAACATTATTAGACATAGCAATTTCTGTAATTGTAATAGCATTGTTTTTTATGATAAGCAATTTGATAAGCTATGTGATAATAAGATTGTTTTCTTTAAAAGAAAGAGATAAGAAGAAAATTAAGCAAAATGCTTTTTATAAGCCTTTAAGTAGAATAATTAAAGTTACTGGAATTTATATCGCTGTTATGTTATTAAATTTGTCAACAGAGGCAAATATTACACTAGTCAAATTATATAAAATAGCACTGATAATATGCGTTTCAAATGGACTTGCAGACATATTTAATCCAAAATCTATAATATTTGAAAAGTTAGAAGAAAAAACAAAATATAATGGAGATAAGCAATTAAATAACTTTGTTAGCAAAATTGCTAAAGCAGTAATTTATTTTGTAGCAATATATTTGGTATTACTAGAACTAGGATATAATTTAGGAGGTCTAGTAACAGGACTTGGAATATCTAGTGTTATAATTGCATTTGCTGCGCAAGATATTGCAAAGAATCTATTTGGTGGATTTGCAATAATTACAGACAAGCCTTTCTCTGTTGGAGATTGGATTGAAGTTGGAGATTACTCTGGAACTGTAATAGATATAACTTTTAGAAGTACAAAAATAAAAGCAACTGACAATACTGTAATAACCATAAACAACTCAACTGTGGTTGAAAGCTTTGTTAAAAATTGGGGAAACATAGATAAGAGACGTTACTCAACAACATTAAATTTACCATTAAATACATCAGAAACAACAGTAAAAAGATTATTGAAAAAAATAGAATTTGCATTAAAAACAAATCCACAGATAGTGCCAGACTCTATACAAGTACATTTTGAAAACATTAAACTGGAAGGAATACAGATATTTATATACTTAAATTCAACTCAGACAGGGTATGACGATTTCGAGGCATTTAAAGATGGTGTAAATTTGGAAATACTAAAAGTATTAGAATCAGAAAATGTAAAACTATCATATCCAGGACAAAATATTTATATTAAAGAAAAACCAATGAATGATACTCAAGACCAGAAATAATTTATTTATAAAATTGAAACATGTCGCTCTTAGTTGAAACTCTTCAACCAACTCAAAGGACGAATTTCCAGTTTAAATTTATAAAAATGAAATTATTTTGGATATTATGATGGACAAGCTCATATTTTTGCTAAATGTTCATATTTAAGACACAAAGATATTTTAAAATTATAGAGATAAAATATTTTTGGTAAGGAATAGGCTTGAAAAAGTATTACAATTTTGACTATGTCAAGTTTCATTCTTTTTCAAACCGAAACTGTAAGGAGGAACAAATAAAAATGGAAAATGATTGTATTTTAATAGTGGATGATGAGGAGAGAATGAGAAAGCTTATTAAAGATTTCTTAAAACAAAAAAATTATAATACAATGGAAGCTGCCGATGGTGAAGAAGCTTTAAAAGTGTTTTCTGAAAATCAAAATAGAATCAGATTAATATTATTGGATGTAATGATGCCTAAATTAGATGGCTGGTCTGTATTAAGACAGATTAGACAAACTTCTAAAGTGCCAATTATGATGCTTACAGCAAGAGGCGAAGAACAAGATGAATTGTTCGGCTTTGAGTTAGGTGTGGACGAGTATATTTCTAAGCCATTCAGTCCTAAGATACTTGTTGCAAGAGTAGAGGCAATATTAAAAAGAACAGCAGGAGATAATAAAGAAGTAAAAGACTATGGTGGCATTCAAATAGACAATCAAGGAAGAACTGTTTCGGTTGATGGAAAGCAAATTGAACTTAGCCTAAGAGAATATGAGTTATTAGTATATTTAGTAGAGAACCAAGGAATCGCATTGTCAAGAGATAAAATATTAAACAATGTATGGAACTATGACTATTATGGAGATTCTAGAACTATAGATAGTCATATAAAAAAGATAAGACACAAACTAGGAAAAAAAGGCAAATATATAGAAACAATAAGAGGAATTGGATATAAGTTTGAAGTTAAAAAGTAGTAAATCCTTGTCAAAATTTAATTCTTTTCCAAGTGAGTTTTTGTGATGAAGGAGGAATATGATTAAGAGTGAAAAAAACAAGATTTAAGTCCGTTCGTGTAAAGCTTTTTATTACACTCAGTGTTATAGTAATATTTATTGTTGCATTGCTGGTTATAATGAACAGCATGGTATTAGAAACTTTTTACATGGTTTCTAAAATAAATTCTGTAAAAAAAGAGTACTATAAAATTAACGATATGTATAATAATAATGAAAGTTCAATTCTCTTAAAAATAAGAAACGATGCTCTGGCTAATAATTTTGATATAATGGTAGAAAATGAGGATTATATGCTAGTATTTTCTACTAACGAAAATTTTTCCAATATGATTAGTCAAAATTTAGAGAATAATAGGCTGAAATTGTTTGGAAAAAGAGAAAGAGTTTTATATTCGAATAACAATATGGAGATAAAAAAAGTAACGACGTCTAGTCTAAATAGCATATTATTATCTGGTGAATTAGATAATGGCTATAAAATTTATATTCAAATTCCAATTTCTGCAATAGAGGAGAGCGTTAGAATTTCTAATAATTTGTTGTTGATAATTGGAGTAATTGCTATTGTAATAGCAGGAATTGCAGTTTCGTACGTTTCTAGAAGGTTTACCAACCCAATACTAGAATTGAATGTTATTGCAAATAAGATGTCTAAATTAGATTTTAGCAAAAAATATGAACCAACAGGGTCTAATGATGAGATAGATGAACTTGGAAAAAGTATAAATTTGATGTCTCAAAAGTTGGAAGGAACAATAAAACAACTACGTAGCAGTAATATAGAACTAGAAAGAGACATAGAAGAAAAATCTAAAATAGATGAAATGAGAAAACAATTTATTTCTGATGTATCACACGAGTTAAAAACGCCAATTGCATTGATACAAGGCTATGCAGAGGGATTAGTTGAAAATGTAAATGCTGATGATGAATCTAGAAAATACTATGCAGAAGTTATTTTAGATGAGTCTAATAAAATGGATAAATTGGTAAGACAACTACTAGAACTTATGAGGCTAGAATATGGAAAAAGAGAGTTTAACAACGACACTTTTAATATATGCGAGCTAATACAGGAAGTAATAAGAAAATGTAATGTTATGCTAGAAGAAAAGGGTATAAAAGAAGTAAGATTTGAAGCAGACAAAAAGGTAAATGTGTATGCTGACGAATTCTACATAGAGCAAGCGTTTACAAACTATTTTACAAATGCAATTAAGCATACAAAAGAAGTAAATGGTGAAAAATATATAGAAATAAAATTAAAAGAAGATAAAGAAAAACATAAAGTAAAAATATCGGTATTTAATACAGGAGACACATTGTCAGAAGAAAATCTAGAAAGGATTTGGGGAAGATTTTACAAAGTTGATGAATCTAGAAATAGAGCCGATGGTGGTACAGGAATAGGGCTTGCACTTGTTAAAGCAATAATGAATAACTACAATTCTAAATATGGTGCAGTAAATAGAGAAAATGGCATTGAGTTTTACTTTGATATTCAGACAGATGCAGGGATGGAAAAATAATTACAATTTTCCAATCTAGAGAGTAAAGAGAACCAATGTTAAACATATGTGAAAAATGAAAGGGAGAAGTTGTGATGAGTAGAAATCAAGTTAATAATCCAGATGATTTAAGAAAAACAGTAAAGAATGGAAAAAATAAAAGAAAAAAAGCTAACAAAAAAGCTTTAACTAGACTGTTACTTTTAATAGTTGTAATAGTAGTAATTGTTATGGTTGCTAAGAATATTAGTAAAAACAAAAAGATAAAATTAGAAGAAGTAACAGAATATAATTATTTTTCTACGCTTATTGGAGAAAAAGCGGGAGTAATAGACAAGACTGGAAAGACAGTAATAGAGCCACAATATGATTCTGTTCAGATTCCAAACCCTTCTAAGGCAATATTTATTTGTATGAACAAAGATGGAACAACAAAGGTATTAAATGCAAATAACAAAGAAGTTTTAACAAAATACAAAAATGTACAAGCCATTCCAAACAATAATACATCAATTTCTAATACGTATCAAACTCAAATTTTGAAATATCAAGCTGGAGAAAAGTTTGGATTGGTTAGCATTGATGGTAAAGAAATAACATCGGCAATTTATGATAGTATAGAAACCTTAGAATATAAAGACGGAGTATTAAGAGTTCAAAAAGATGGCAAATATGGACTTATAGACATAAATGGAGAAGAAATTGTAAAACCAGAATACAATTCGATTACAACAGATGGGTACTATAATGAAGAAACAAAATATGAAAAAGCAGGCTATATTGTAAATGTAAGAACAGACAATGGCTATAGATATGGTTATATAAATTATAAGAATAGACAAACACTAGATACAATTTACACAAATGTAAAAAGAATAACTTCTTTGAAAGATGATGAAACAGTATATTTAATAACATATAAAAATGGCATGGCTGGAGTATTAAAAAACGGCCAAACACTTATAGATAATCAATATGAAGACATTGACTTTGATAGTGAAAACAAAATATTTGTATTGCAACAAAATGCAAAACAAGGAGTATACGATTTAGATGGAAGCATGATATTGCCAATTCAATATGAAAATATTACATTTGCAGGAAGCTATCTAAACGCAGAAAAAGACGGGAAACTATTGGTATTTGATGTTGCAGGAACTTTGCAGAGCGATGATAGCTATAAGAGTGTAGAAAAAGTTGCAAATGGAAAATATAGTATAACAATAGATAGAAACAATCAATATGGGGTAATAGATCAAAACAAAATATCAGTAATAGAAAATAAATATTCAAACATTTCATATGCATTTGGAGATTACTTTATAGTATCAAATGGTAGAAAATCTGGTGTGCTAGATGTTAATGGCAATACAGTAATACCACTGGAAAAAGATACAATTCAAAACATAAAAGGAACAAACATAGTACAAATAATAGATTCAAACACAAAAACTTCTGAAATATATAACAAAAAAATGGAAAAAGTGTTAGAATTAACAGACATTCGTGTTTATATAAAAGACAATTATTTAAAAGTAACATCAGCAAATGGAATAGCTTATTTAGACTATGACGGAAACAAAAAAGATGCAAAAGACATATTCACAAACAACGAAATATTTGCAAAAGAACAAAATGGCAAATGGGGATATGTTGACAAAAATGGAAATACAGTTGTAGATTTTAAATATGATATGGCAATAGACCTTAATGAATATGGCTTTGGAGCTGTTAAGCAAAATGGAAGATGGGGCGTAGTGGATTCTAAAGGAAACGAAGTAAAAGCACCAACATATGAATTAAATGAATATGCACCAAACTTTATAGGCGAATATTATGAGGTAAGTAGTTTGTATGAGGTGGCATATTTTACAAATGAGATATAAATAATTATGGATTAGTAAAAATAAATGGAGGATGAAAATGGAAAATTATAATTTAGAAAGTGCCAGGGAACTTATAAATTCAGCTGAAAAAGAGTTATCAAAAGAGTTTGAAAAGGCTGAAGAAATATGTGAATTTAATAGTGAAAAAGTATTAAAAGCTTTTCAAGAAAATAGAGTAAATGAAGCGGATTTTGGAAGTACTACAGGTTATGGTTATGGAGATATTGGAAGAGAAAAAATAGAAAAGGTTTTCGCTGATGTTTTAAGGGCAGAGGACTGTATCGTAAGAGGCCAATTTATATCTGGAACACATGCTTTAACAGTTGCATTATTTGCTTTTTTAAGACCTGGAGATACAATGCTAAGCATAAATGGTAAGCCATATGATACACTAGATGAAGTAATTGGAATTGCAGAAAATCCAAGTTCATTAAAATCATTTGGGGTAAAGTATGAACAAATCGATTTAATAAATGACGACTTTGATTATGAAAAAATAACAGAAAGATTAAAACAGTCAAAAGTAAAATTAATAGAAATTCAACGCTCAAAAGGTTATGCTTTAAGAAAGAGTATTTCATTAGATAAGGTTGAAAGAGTAATTAAAGCAATAAGAGAAGTAGACAAAGATGTAATAATAATGATAGATAACTGCTATTGTGAATTTGTATCAAAAAGAGAGCCATTAGAAGTAGGAGCCGATGTAATAGTAGGTTCACTTATAAAAAATTTAGGTGGAGGAATTGCTCCAAATGGTGCATACATAGCAGGTAGAAAAGACTTAGTAGAGCTTGCAGCAGAAAGATTAACAGTTCCAGGAGAAGGAAAAGGAGTTGGTCCAACTTTAGGTATAAACAGAAGTCTTTTGCAAGGATTATTTTTAGCACCAAGTGTTGTAAAAGCAAGCATAAAAACAGCAATATTAACCAGCAAAGTAATGGAAATGTTGGGCTACAAAGTAGAACCAAGATTTGATGCAGAAAGAGTAGACATAGTTCAAACTATAGAATTTGGAGATAGAGAAAAATTAATAAAATACTGCCAAGGAATACAAGCTGGTTCACCAGTAGATTCAGACTCTTTGCCAGAACCATGTGATACCCCAGGGTACCAAGACCAAATAATAATGGCATCTGGAAGTTTCACACAAGGTTCTTCAATAGAATTATCTTGCGATGGACCGCTAAGAGCTCCATTTGTTGGATTCCAACAAGGTGCATTAACATACGAATATGGAAAATTAGGATTAATAAAAGCAATCGCTCAATAGGGACGCCCCCTTTTTTGGCGAAAAGAAAGGATTTTTAATGAAGGTTGTAGTAATTGGTGGTGGTCCAGCTGGAATGATGGCTGCGATAACTGCTAGCAAAAATGGAAATGAAGTTTATTTGCTAGAAAAAAATGATAGATTAGGTAAGAAGTTACTTATTACAGGTAAAGGCAGATGTAACATTACAAGTAGTCTGAATATAAAGGATTTCATACAGAATGTTCCGGGAAATGGCAGATTTTTGTATAGTGCTTTTGATAATTATACGAATTTAGATATAATCAATTTCTTAAAAGAGCACGGTGTTAGTGTAAAAGAAGAAAGAGGGAATAGAATATTTCCAACTTCCGATAAATCACTAGATGTGTTAAAGGCTTTTGAAGCCGAGCTAAAAAATAAAAGAGTAAAAATAAAATTTAATACCAGAGTTGTGGGAATAGAGACAAAAGAAAATAAAGTAGTAAGTGTAATGTACGAAGATGAGAATGATGGACAAAAGAAAATTTTAGCAGACAAGGTAATTCTTGCAACTGGTGGAAAAACATATTCTGCAACAGGTTCTACTGGAGACGGATATGAAATTGCTCAAAAATTAGGACATACAATAGTGCCTGTAAAACCATCACTTGTTCCATTAACAGCAGAAGGCAAATCTTTAAATATTTGTAAACAAATGCAAGGCTTAAGCCTAAGAAATGTTCAAATAAAATTGATTGATACAAACAAAAACAAGACAATATATGAAGATTTTGGAGAAATGCTATTTACACATTTTGGAGTATCTGGACCAACAATATTGAGTTCATCAGCACATTTACTAAGATATAAAAATGTAGAAAACCTCTTAAAAGAAGGAAAAATACAGCTTGTAATAGATTTAAAACCAGCATTACAACAAGAAAAACTTGATAACAGAATACAAAGAGACTTTTTAGAAGGAAAAAACAAAGAATTCAAAAATTGTTTAAACAATTTATTGCCACAAAAAATGATTGATACGGTAGTTGAATTATCAAAAATAAATCCATATAAAAAAGTAAACGAGATTACAAGAGAAGAAAGAATGAACCTAGTAAAACTCCTAAAAAACTTTACTATTACAATATCTGGATTTAGACCAATAGAAGAAGGAATTGTAACTTCTGGTGGAATAAATGTAAAAGAAATAAATCCAAAAACAATGGAATCAAAGATAGTTAATGGCTTGTATTTTGCAGGAGAAATAATAGATGTAGACGCATATACTGGTGGATTTAACTTGCAAATTGCATATTCTACAGGATTTACGGCAGGCTCAGAATGCTAGAAAGGAAAATGAATTGAAGTTTTGTACTTTAAAGGAGGCTTCTACTGCAGAGATTGTGGAAAAAAAATCTCGATTTATTGCAAATAGCTGCCATATAGAGAGTAAAGAAGAAGCGGAAAAAAAAATCAATTTAATAAAAAAGAAATACTATGACGCAAAGCACAACTGTTTTTCGTTTAGTATCGTTGATAAAGATGGAAATTTATTAGAAAAGAGCAGTGACGATGGAGAACCATCTGGAACTGCAGGTGCTCCAATTTTAAATGTTATAAGAAAAAATAACCTGAATAATGTTCTTATTGTTGTAACAAGATATTTTGGTGGAATATTATTAGGAACAGGAGGACTTACAAGAGCGTATTCAAATACCGCATTGGCATCAATAGAAAATGGAAAAATAATAGAAGTTGAAAATGGATTACAAGCAAGCCTAGAGATAGAATATTCGGAAAATGAAAAATTTAAATATTATTGTGAAAGAAACAATATAAAAATTGTAGAAACAAAATATTCTGAAAATATAATTCAAAAAATAGAATTAAATGAAGAAGAATATAATAAATTGATATCAAAAAACATGGAAATTAATAGGCAGTTACCATTCAAAATAAAAGAAATCGGTATATTATGTCGAAAATTCGTTGAAAAAGCACAATAATGTATGAAGAAAAATGGAAAAGTTTCCCAAAAACTATTGCAAAAAGCAAAATATGCGTATATAATACACGTTGTAAAAGATTTACAACTATGTAAATAAGAATAGGGGGAACGAAAGAGTGAATGAAAAAATAACAGTTTTGATTTCTGACGACAATAATGAATTTGCAACAACTTTAGCAAACTATCTAGAAAAGGATGAGGACATGCAGGTTGTTGGCATGGCAAAAGACGGAGAGGAAGCACTCAGCATTATATCTACTTTAAAGCCAGATGTTGTACTATTAGATGTTATTATGCCACATTTAGATGGGTTAGGAGTCTTAGAAAGATTAAGTTCAATGAGACTAGAAAAAAGGCCAATATGCATAATGCTTTCAGCAGTAGGTCAAGACAAAATAACACAAAAAGCAATAACTTTAGGGGCTCAATATTATGTTGTAAAACCATTCGACATAGAGGTATTAATAAAAAGAATAAAAGAATTGAGATATTATCAGCCTTCTACAAACAGAGGAAGCTTTATTGTGAAAGAAACGAAATCCCAGTACATAGATATACCACAACAAATTGACAAAAAGAGTGAAGATGGATTAGAAGCTTTAGTTACAAATATAATCCATGAAGTTGGTGTACCAGCACATATTAAAGGATATCAATATTTAAGAGAAGCCATAATGATGGTTGTAAATGATATTGATATAATAAACCAAATAACAAAACAACTGTATCCAGACATAGCCAAGAAATACCACACTACGCCAAGCCGTGTAGAGCGTGCGATTCGCCATGCTATAGAAGTTGCATGGGGCAGAGGAGAACCAGCAGTTGTAGAAAACATATTTGGTTATACAGTATCTGCAAGCAAGGGAAAACCAACGAATTCAGAATTTATAGCAATGATAGCTGACAAGCTAAGATTAGAAATAAAAACAGCATAGAATTTGCAAAAACATTGCAAGAAGCGGGTTACAGAAAATAAACAATAGCAATAAATTAAAATTCATTGCACTACTTGCATTAGAATTACTGAAAAATTGACAAGTAGTGTAATAAATAAGAATTTTTCAATGCTATAAATATTAATGATTTATTGCATACCTCTAGTGTTCATTTAAAGTTGAACATGGGGGTAATTTTTTATGGAAAAAATGGATTTAGAAATTGATGATTTTATGAACTATTGTGAATACCGTAACTTATCAAAGAAAACATTGCTTAGTTATGAACAGACACTAAGATTATTTAGTAGATACCTAATTGATACTTATAAGATAAATAGGTCGGAACAGGTAACACAACAAATTATATTAAATTATATAAATGATACTAAAGAAAGAGGCAAATATACTGTAGTTGCAAATGAGAATACTAAGAAAACAAATAACCCGCAAAATAGGGGGGATTATGGAAAAAAAGTAAGTATAGTAACTCTAAATAATTATATTAGAAATTTGAAAGTATATTTCAATTATATGTATGAAAATAGAATTATTAAGAAAAATCCAACACAAAAGATAAAGCTTATACACGTACCTCGAAAAGCTAAAGGGTATATGAATGATATAGAGGTTAATAATTTGTTAAAATGTTTTGATTTATCAAGGTTTCATGAATATAGAGATTGTGTTATTACAGAATTGTTATTTGACACAGGAATGAGACTGGGAGAATGTTTATTGATAAAAGAAAAAACGGACATAAATTTTGCGGAAAGAACTATTTTTTTACCAGCAGATAATACAAAAGGAAAGAAAGATAGGTATGTATTTTTCTCTGTGCAAATGGCAACGGAATTAAAAAGGTGGCTTCAATATAAAGACAGATATAAGGAAAGTGAATATGTATTCTGTACAATTAAAGGAACTGTATTACAGGAAAGAAGCTTTGAAAGTAATTTTACGAATTATGGTGAACGAATTGGTAAAAAGGAAATAAATCCACATTTATTAAGAAATAATTTTGCAAAGAGATTTTTAATGAATGGAGGAGATATTTTTACATTATCTAAGATATTAGGACACAGTAGTATAAAAGTGACAGAACAATGCTACTTAGATTTGCAGACCGAGGATTTGAAAAAACAATATGAAAAACATTCACCACTTATGAACTTAAAGAAGGGGAATAAGGCAGTTGCATCTAATTAGATAATTTTAGTATAGAATGATATATAAAGACACAACTTGTATTATTATAAGTTATGTCTTTTATTATTTGATAAATATAGATAAAATGACTAAAAAATAGTACACAATATGTGTACAAAAATAAAACTTTGTGATATACTGTAAATATAGAAAAGGGGGATAAAATATGGAAGAAAGTTCAAAAAGGAAAAAGATAAGTAAAAAGTGGATAATATTATTAAGTGTGGTTATTTTTTTACTAGTAATTGGAATTATTATTTACAGTTTACAATTTACACTTTTTAAATTTTCATATGAAAATGGTAACGAAAGTATTGCAAAAAAGGTTTATAGTATTAATAAGAACAATTCGAAATTAAGGCAACAACAGATGAAATGTTCTCTGAAAAATTTGATGACTATATAAGCAAATATAAGAATGATGAGATTACATATGAAGAAATTAAAGAATATATAAATAAATTTATTGAGTATAAAGATTGTAGTAATAAATTAGAAGAGGTAAAAGCCCAAAAAGAAAAGTATGAAAAAGCAGAACAATATTATGAACAGAAAAATTATAAAGAGGCATTACCAATATATATTGAATTAGCTAATAGTGATTATGCAAATTTAGCGGGAAAGTTAACTGATACTAAAAGTAAATTAAAACAAGATGTATTGGAACAAGTAAATGAATTGAAACAGGACACAAATTACTCTGAGGCTATTAATATAATGGAAGAAACAAAAAAATTTTATAGCGATGATAGGGATTTCTTAGATTTGTTAACAGAAGTTAAAAAGTTACAACAAACAAAAGAAAGTGAAGAAAAAGAAAGAAAAAAAGTGGAAGAAATAAAATCAGCTATAAAAATAATAAAGATATGGACAGATAGACCTAACTCTGCTGGAGGAGTTGACTTATATATTAATTGGGAAAATTTATCTGACAAGACTATAAAATATGTGTATTTTACGGTGTCACCATATAATTCAGTTAATGATACTGTTAGATGCACTATTAGAAATTACTCGAGTTTTACAGCACAGGATGACGGTCCATATAGTAAAGGACAAGGAATGAAAGGTACAAGATATTGTTGGGAAAATGCTTGGTATAATTATAGTATAAAAGGTGCTAAATTAGAGAATGTAAGAATACTTTATATGGATGGAACGAGTTTAGACATACCAGAAAAATATATAAATTATATACAATAATATAAAGATTATGCATAAAGCAATGTAGTAGAAATTAAATATAAAGAAGAGGTATAAGATATGAAAAATAAAAAAATATTAGTTTTAATAATTTCAATTATCATGATAGTTGCTATTGTATCATTAATAATTGCAATGCCTAAAATACAATTAAATAAGGCTGTAAATTATCTGAAAAATGGAGAATATAAGGAAGCATATCAGTATATAAATAATAAAAGCAATGAAGAAAATAAAGAAATAGTAAAGGAATTAACTACTGAAATATTTTGTGATAGAGCTAGCAAAGGGATTCAAAAAGTAGATAATATTATAAATCAATGTATAAATATCATGAAAAAAGTAGATAGAAATGATGTAGATTATACGTTGGATAATAATGTTAATACAGATGTGTTAGCTTTAAGTAACTATATTTCATTGGAAGACGAAATATCAAGCGATATGATATCAGATGAATTGCAAGATTGTTACACTAAATATTTTTATATTCTAAAGTATGTTAAAGAAAATTTTTATGATATATTAGACCATATTAATGATGATGAATTTATTAGCAATGTAGCAAATTTAGGAACTGACATGAATAAAATGGCAAATGACTTTTTTTCTTATGCGGATAATCATAAATTTAAGGCTAAAACACAAGATATATATCAAGAAATAAGTAGTTATATAAAATAAAATTAATATATAAAAGACATAGCTTGTAGTATTATAAGTTATGTCTTTTATTACTTAATTTCAATACTTTCATTCTTCAAGATTTTCAAGTCCATACTCTATTATTTGATTTATAACGTTATTAAAGCTTAATTTATTTTTTTCTGCTAATTCGGCTATTTTATCAAATGTAGAGCCACTTATTCTAATTGTTCTAGTTATTGTGTCATTGCTTTTGGAAGTATTTTTTATTTTAAATTTTTTCATATTTATCACCTAAATATAGTGTACACAAAAACAAGAATAAAATAAGTATACAAATAAGTGTACAAAAATAAAAAAGTATGATATACTTTTTTCAAGAAAGGGGGAAAATAAAATTGAAGAAAACTAAAAAACGATTATTGTAGCACTCATTGGAATTAGTATTTATATACTTGTAGGATTGTGTGGCACTCTATTAGGAACAACACAAATAGGAATTGATTTATTGATTTGGATAATGAGAAACTTAGAAAGTATAGGATTATTAATATATTTTTCAGGCATATTATGGATATTGCAAAAAAGAAAAGGAAAAATAAAAGAAATAGAAGAAGTTTTGAAGATATTCATAATACTAAATTTAATGGTAACAACCGTTTTATTTTTTGGAGGACTAAATAACTTTAGGAATGACGAAGATACGGGATACCAATTTATTATGGTTGTCAATTTTATATTTCAAATAATATTTACAATATATATATATGAAATTACGAGTAAAAAGATAGGCTTTTTAAATAATAAAGTATTTGTTGTAAGTGAAATTTGCTATTTAATTGTCTCATTAATTATAGGTATAATAGAAAATTATAATGTGGTTTATATTATATTGGGGGTAATGATGGAAGCTATTTTATATTTAAGTACATTAAAATATTTTTATAATTATTATAATGTACTAAAAAATAGAGTATTCCAAGATGAAGAAATGATAAAGTGTACTAAGTGTGCTGAAAATACTACAACAATGAAATTTATAATAAATGATGGAATATGTGATGAGTGTCTAAAGTTAGAAAATGGGAAAAAAGTAAATGCAAAGAAGGGGGTAAATAAAATGCAAGATTGGAAAAAGATATGCATGGTAATTGCAGTTATATTTTTAATATTAAGCAGTATATGTTTATGGCAAGGTTTCGATAAAATAATGAATTATAAAAATAGTGATACATATACGTATAATAATGTAAATGCATATGTAGGAGGAGATGCATACAATTATATTATTAATGCAGGATATTTTGCTGGATTTGTTTCATTAGGGGGTTGTTTACTAATTATTAGTGCTATTTTTATGACGACTGCAATTAAATTAGATAAAAATTAATATAACTAGTAAAAAAGGAGTAAAGATGTTAATAAAATTAGATAAGAAGTGCAGAAAATGTGGAAGGGATATTAGTAATCAAGAATACGAAGAGCATAATGGATACTGTATTATGTGTGAAGAAAGACTAATATCAAAGAAAGAAAAAATAAACAAAAAGAAAAAAGGCAATGAAATAAGTGAAAAGGATTGGTTAACGACTTTGCTTTTGTGTATATTTACAGGTGGTATTGGCGGTCATAATTTTTATGTTGGAAAAGATGCAAAGGGCATTATATATTTATTAACTATGGGAATATTTGGAATAGGTACGTTAATAGACTTAATAGACATAATTTCAGGAAATTTTAAAGATAGATTTGGTAAGAGAATAATAAACAGAAAAGAACAAAATATAAGTGTTAATTCAATTAGTTCAGCAGATGAATTGAGAAAATATAAAGAATTATTGGATACTGGAATTATAACGCAAGATGAATTCGAAAAAAAGAAAAGTCAAATATTAAATTTGTAAAAAATATACAATGCCAGATATTGTAAAATTTATAAATATGATATAAAATTAAAATGTATAAAAGAATTATAAATAATACTTTAAAAAATTAAGTATTGAATTTTATAAAAAATGAATAGGAAAAAGTGAAATGAAAAATAATAATATAAAGAATATACCATTAGAATGTTTTAGAAGTATAATGCTTCCAAATGTGCAAGATGAAAGCATAGTAAATATATATTTATTTTACAGAGAAGAGAAAATTAGCCAAAGTGATGAATTTAAAAATTTTATAAAGCAGTTAGATTTGAAAAAAATGATTTTTAAATTATTTGAAGTTAGTGAAAACGAAGAATTTATACTAAAGACACAAGAAGAAATTGTAAATTTTGATTTTAATTTGTTTAATGAAGAAGAAAAAAATGATATGAAGTGGCTATTATATGATTGTAAGAATCCAAGTGGTAATAAAATAGTAAAAGGTAACAATTTTAAATGTGACAGTGGATTATACATATATTTTACTGATAGAAAAATAATGGAAAAACTTGAAGAAGAACAAATGGCTAAATTATCATTTTATGAAAATGAAAGAAAAACAAAAAAATATTTAAAAGTACATACGAAGCAAAATTCATACGATAAATTTCATTACTATGTAATGTTTGATGGAAATAAGGAAAAAATAATCAATGCAGAGAAAGAAAATAAGATAGTAGACCATATGCAAATGCCCCCGAAATATTTTTATGATATTAATTGTTGGTCTAATAAAAATCAGGCAAGAATAGATTTTGAAAATGGCAGAATAGACAATAAGAACAAAATAAAGAATATCATCTATTCTAGTATTATAGAATGTTGGAAGGATAGAATAGAATGGAAATTTATGCCTCAACAAAATGATTGTTATTATAATTTATTATTATTAGATAAAAATGTAAATAAGAATGAAAAATATAAATTAGTAGAAGAACGAAATGAAGATAAAAATGGAAATAAAAAAGATTATACAATTTTCCCACATAGAAGCATAGAAAAAAAGGATGTATTTTATATTACAATATATTTTTATAAAACACAAGAATTAAAAGTCAATAATGAAATAAAAAAGATTGTATCACTTACAATTAGGTATAAGGCTCGAACTAATATAAATGATGATTACGAGAAAGTTATAAAGAAGTTATATGAAATAATTGGTAAGAAAGAAATTAAGAATAGTGTAAAGAAATTAAATGAATTATATAAATATATACAAGGTAAATATATATTATATATGGTGGAAGACAATAATAATATTAATCAAAGAGCTATTATTGAAAATAGAGCGTTCTTTAATATGAAAGAAGAAGAAATGGCAAAGTATGCGAAAATGGAAGAGAATTTTCACAGTAATTAGAACATAAAGAAAGAGTAATTGCTTAGATGTAATTACTCTTTTTTACTGTCTGAGTGGAAGTGCTTTATAAATATATAAGAAGATAAAACAATTTAATAGTTGAAAAAATACCCCGTGTACCTTTAATTCTTTATTTTTATATAACTCGATAAAATATGGCTATATCAATAATTACAAGCAAAAATAAAATTGAATATTGAAAAAATTTCGGTGGTAACTGCAATTAAAAAATAGTGTATATTATAGAGATTTAGTATTAAATAATGTAATAAAATGAACCAGACAAAAAAGTGAGTAATTTTTAGAAAAAGTGTCTGGCTCAGTTGCAAATTGCAGTATTTGCAAGACTTTTAACGTAACATCCTTAAAAGAATAATATATAAAAAAACATTTCTGCTTTAGCATATTATTAGATGAGTTATAATTAATCTTTGCTAAAGCAGAATGACAAGTTTTCGCATAAAGAAATTATATGAAATAAAAAAGAAAACTTGTCAATATATGGTTAAATTAATTCATTATATATTCAAAAATAATTATTTTAAATATTGTTTGGACTTTTTTTGATTAGTCCAAACGATATTTTTTAATTATATATTAATTTGATTTATGCTATTATCAGATTTTGAATTATTACTGATATTTGAAGCTTTATGCTTCTCTAATATAGAATTTTTAAATTCATCTGTTGACGAAGCATTTATCCATTCTAAAAATAGATTTAACATTCTGCTACTTGGAATATAAATACAAATTGCTTTGTCATCTCGAATTGCACTTCTCCATATCCATTGTATTAATTCACTTAAAGAATATAAATCCATATTGAAGTCTGAATTACAATATTTGGTTATAAAGTTGAGAATACATGGATTAAGGTACCTATTAACTAAATATATTAATATATTAGAGTCTTTATATTCATTTGTAGCCTTTGTATTAATAGGAATATAGTTATTTAAATTTATATATCTACATCCTTTGGAAATATCTTCTTTAGCACAATCATAAACAGTCCAAATTATTTTTGCATTTTTAAGTAGATTTCGAGGAACATTATTTGCCATAAGATTTTTTATATTTTTCTTAATTGTTTTTAAAAAGTCCAATCCAATGTCTGAAGTAAGCTTTGTAGTATAAAATGTATAACTTAAATTAGGCTTAATATTGTTAAATAAGGCACATCGAGAATCTGAGTCTTTTACTAATAAGTTATATTCATCAAGCTTATAACTTGGAATGCTAATATTTAACCTAGCTTTTTGTAAAATAATACTTTCGGTGTTGTAATATTGTTTTTTTAAGTGCAGTAGATAATAACTGTTTTCACCTAATTTTCCAACAAATTTATTACTTTCATCAGAAATAGTTATATGTGGAATTGGATATAGATAATTATATTGAGCGCCATAAAAATCAAAATATGCTTTCATAATTTGAGCATCCCATATATAAGTTAATACATAAATGTTTTTAAATATATTAAATGCTTTTATTGGAAAAAGTGTAACATAGTAATTTGAGTTATTTTCTTCTGATGAAAAACAATATACATCATATTGTTTAAAATAATCTTCTAAACTAGAATAGATGGAGGTTGTTTCATTTAAAGTGTTCCATGTTAATAAGTTTTCATTTGTGCTAGACTTTATTAAAAATTTATTACTAATCATATTATCTATGTCCCAATTTGTAAAAGTATAAGTGTGAGCCTTATCACTGATAGTGAAATTATTATCTTCTTGAACAATATCATTTTTCAAATTGTTAGAGTCCAGAAGGTTAGGAAATACAGTAGGACTGATTAATGAATTTAATGCTTCATCAACAATAAGAATATAGTCAGTAGCGAGCTCATTTATTAAATCTGGATTTTGAAGAAATAGGGAGTGTGTACAAATAATATCTTTTTTATTTTGTAGAAGTTTTTTCAAAGTTACTTTTTTAGGTAGAGTATCCGTTACAATAGACTTAAAACCTTGTAATTCTTTTGAGTAACGATTTATTTCTGTTAAATATGGTACAATAATTAAAAAATGACTTTCAGGGTAGTCATGCTTATGCATTTTTATTAAATTAATAATGGCACTTGATTTTCCGCTTCCCATAATTCCATCAACAACATTAATTTTAAAATTTTCCATAGTAATCCTCCTCAGGAAAATTATACCACTAAAATACGGAAAGTGACAACCAAGAAAATAGATTTATTGCTATTGAAATAATGATGAATTAGTGTTACAATAAGTGCAATGAACAATAGTGGACTAATGCAATAAAGTAATTAAAAATATAACAAATTTATTGGTTGAGCAACTATCCAGACATAGCCAAGAAATACCACACAACACCAAGCCGTGTAGAGCGTGCTATTCGTCATGCCATAGAAGTAGCTTGGGGCAGAGGAGAACCAGCCACAGTTGAGAATATATTTGGTTATACTGTATCTGCAAGTAAAGGAAAACCAACAAATTCAGAATTTATAGCAATGATAGCTGATAAGCTAAGGCTAGAAATAAAGACTGCATAAAACTTGCAAAACCATTGCAAGAGGCGGGTTATACAAGATAGCAATAGCAATAAATTAAAATTAATTGCACTAAAATTTGTGAAAAATCAGCAGGAGATAGCGATAAATCATTTTAATATAATGCAATAAACTTTCAAAATTTATTGGTCATTATTTCAAATATATGTTTGGAATATAATCAATAATTTTGAAAGTTTTTTGATATATAAAAAATATAAAATTTTACTTTTTTGATAGACAAATGAGTAAAAATATACTATACTGTTTGCTATAGGAAATGAGAATAAGCAGATGTGGTTTGCCACCTATACATAACAAAGGCTTAGCCTTTAGAAATGGAGGTGGTGCTATGATAGAAGCATTTTTATTAGAAATAATATATTTACTTTTATTCGCTTTAGTTGTTGAAACTATTATAGTATTTGCCTTAATTATAACTATTTTATATTTAAGCAAGTAGACAAATAAAAAACACATCTGTAACTTGCCTGGTTAGGTGTGTTTTTTATACATATTACTGGCAAACCACGTTTGTGGTTTCTCCATTTCCTATAATTATTATATCTTTATTTGTAGTAAATGTCAACGAAAAAATAAAAGTACATTCTGATAATCCGTAACTGTTGAAAATTCAATATTAATTATAGCATACTCCTTAAAAGTTTTAATATAAGCAATTAACAAAAATATTTAAATAGCTGCTTTTCGTATGTGTTCATTACGATATTTTAATTTCGTTGCTTGACCACCACGTATGTGACGTTCTGCCTTATTTTCATCTAAAATTACTCGAACTTCAGAGGCTAAAGCAGGATTTATTTTTAATAATCTTTCACTAACATCTTTATGCACTGTAGACTTAGATATGCCATATTTCTTAGCAGCACCTCTAACTGTATCTTTTGAATCTATAATATAATGAGCTAAAGTAATTGCTCTTTCTTCAATTGAAAAACCTATCATCAGGACAACCCCCATTGAATCTTTTTGTTTAATACTATTCTTGCAGTCTAAATAATAGAACAATAATTTCGCCCCAAAAGGGGCGTCCCTAATGGGCGAAAGACAACATTTTACATAATTCTACATATAATTAAATAGGTGAAGAATTATGAAATTTAGAAAAGGTGATATTGTAGGCAGATTATCATATAACAAAGATATTGTGTTTACAGTAAGTAATATAATAAAGTGCAGAAACCAAGACATAGCAATTTTAAAGGGATTGGTTACAAGAATTGAGGCAGATAGCCCATTAGACGATCTTGAATTAATAGATAATAATAGAGTAATAAATTTATTAGATAGCTTCGAAAAGGAGTTAGAAAAAAGTAAGAAGAATCTTGTAAATGTTCAAAATAACATGTTTAAGAGATATTATCAACATTATGGAAGAATTCTACACCTAGATGGTGATAGAAAGTATAGTGAAAAATCACAAAGAGTATATAAAAGCATGGGGCTAAATGTAATTGTTAAGAATATTCCTGAAAGCAAACAACCGCAGATGATTTGGGGATTGCTAGGTAAGTATAATCCAGATATTTTGGTCGTGACTGGACATGATGGAATGATTAAGAAAGGTTATAATTTTAATGATATTTACAATTATAGAAATTCTAAATATTTCGTGGAAACTGTTATAAGAGCTAGAATGTGGGAGCAAGGTGCTAATAGACTTGCTATTTTTGCGGGAGCTTGCCAGAGCTATTATGAGGCTATAATGGAAGCGGGAGCAAACTTTGCATCATCTCCAGCTAGAATACTGATAGACTTTAAAGATCCATTAGTTGTCGCAGGCAAGATAGCAACAACAGATTCTAACAGATATGTAACAATAAATGATATTAAAAATGATTTAAGAGACGGAGAAAATGGAGTAAGTGGAATAGGTGCTCATGGTAAAAAGAGAACTATTTAACTCTTTTCCAACACAGGAGATAGCATAAAAATACTAGTAACACAAATGTAACACAAATGTAATAATGCCAATTAAACTCCGCAAACCATATTTAAATAGCTACTTACAGCAATTATAACCACTTTGGTATATTTTGACTAATTATGTAAAAAATGGTATAATCGTGCTATCTTAAAGGAGTGGTGATATAAGCATGATTTATCCGAATGACATTACGAGTCTTAAAACTGATATTAGTCAAAAGATTGGACAAAAGATAATTGTGAAAGGTTCGCTTGGAAGAAATAAACCATTTGAAAAAGAAGCCGTAATTGAGAAGGCATATCCTTGTATGTTCATCGTAAAATATGATGAAACTCAAGAAAATGCAACTTATCAATACACAGATATTCTAACAAGAACTGTGGAGCTTCAGGTTTTTGATGGACAAGAGTACTGTCCTATAATACCACCAGAAAGCCAAGGTAAGAAAAAAAGGAAAGCTTACGATATAGGGTAATTTATTTTTAAAAGAAATTCCGAAAAAAAGGAATTTTTTTTTTGCTTTGTAATATACATGAATTAAGATTGATAGCAGGTACAATATTAGTTGTGCCTCAGAAAGGATTGAGAGAAAATGGCTGTAAATTTATCTAAGAATAATTTATGTATAAATCAAATAATAGAGCAAAAGAATGAGAAGATTACAATAGAAAGCGATGAGATTGTTCCAGACATTAAGCCAGACGTTTTAAGTATTATTTCTAGCAGTGGCAATATTTGTTTGCATAAAAAAGAGGTACAAGACGGCAAAGTAAGAATCGAGGGAACAGTTAATGCATATGTTGTGTATATTGCAGATGATGAAAATTCCAGCATGAGAGCTATAAATGCAAACATAGATTTTTCTAAAAATATAGAAATGAAAGATTTGAAGAGTAGCATGCAGTTAGAATGTACAACAGATTTAACAGAGCTAGAATGCAAGATAATAAATGGAAGAAAGATTAGCTTAAAAGCAAATATCCAGATGAGTTTAACCGCATATTCTAATGAAAATGTTGAGTATGTTGATAATATAGAAAACAAAAAAGATATGCAATTATTAAATGAAAAGATAAACATAAATTCGTTAATTGGTAATGGAAGCACGAAAGTATATGCAAAAGATACGGTTTCAATAGATAATGTTGATAATTTATCTGAAATAATGAAGGTAGAAATTATGCTTGAAAACAAAGAAAATAAGGTAAGCTATAATAAGATTTTAACAAAAGCAGATTCAGTATTTAAAATAATGTATTTAACAGATGATGGGAGAATAAACTCTGTTATGGCTACGATTCCTGTAATGGGATTTATAGATATGAAGGATATAAATGAAGATAGTATTTGTGATGTAACATATGAATTAAAGAACATTATAATTAAGCCTAATAACGTAGAAGAACATTCTGTGTATGTGGAAGCAGAATTTGAGATTTTCTGTGCAGTATATAAGAAACAGGAAATAAATATTATACAAGACATGTATAGTAGAACAATGGATGTAAAGTACACACAAAGAACCATAAAAGTTATAAAAGATAAGGAAGAAATTAGCGAAGTATTTAATTTAAGAAAACAAGAGAGAATAGATGAAGTAAGACAAAATAAAATTTATGATGTAGAAGTAAAGCCAAGAATAATAAGCAGTCAAATGGAAAACGGAAAAATAATATATCAAGGTGAAATAAGCCTAACATTCATATATGGCCAAGAAGGAACAACCAGAATTAATATAAAAAACCTTGTAGAGCCATTTGAATTTACAGTAACTTCAAATAGTATTGCCAAAAAGATGAGAATAGACACGAGCATAGAAATTGCCAAAAAAGATTTTGTGGTTATGGCAGACAGTACCATTGACATCAAAGTAGACTTGAATTTTAGACTAAATATAGTAAAAGAGAGTTCAATCAATTTAATAGAAAGCGTAACAGAGAGCGAAAAAAAGGATAGAGAAAGCTTTAGTATTATAGTTTATTATGCAAGAGTTGGGGATACCTTGTGGAAAATTGCAAAGAAATTTGGCAGTACGGTTGATGAAATTGTAAAGGTAAATGAAATAGAAAATCCAGATGTTATAATGCCAGGAGAGCAACTGTTTATTCCAAGATAGAGAAAAGCTATGGAAAGTAAAATTTATTCAAGACCAAGATTTTGCACAACAGGAAAAGGCTACAAGAATATGCCAAGAAATAACAGAAGATATACCGCGATTTCTATTATTACAATTATAGTAATTGCGGTAATTACATTTGTAATTATAACAAGAGCAGTAAATCCAATAATAAATGATTTGTGTATAGACAAAGCTAAAAACATTGCAACACAAATATCTAATGATGAGGCAACCTTAATAATGAACCAGTATTCTTATGATGACTTAATTACAATAGTAAGAGACAGCAATGGAAATGTAAAAATGTTGCAAACAAACACGAAAAATGTAAACAAAATAATATCAGATATTCCTTTAAATATAATAAATAAATTTCAAGAGAAAAACACTTCAGATATATTCATATATTTAGGAAGTGCATTAGGGCTTAAACTATTTTCGGCACAAGGACCAAAGATACATATAAAAATTGCTAATGTAGGAAATGTAGACACAAAGCTTGTTTCAGAGTTTACATCACAAGGAATAAACCAAACATTACACAGAGTATATTTAAATTTATCGTGTGAAGTAACAATACTTACACCATATAACACAATAAAACAGATGATAGAAAACCAAGTATTAATTGCAGAATCTGTAATTGTAGGCACAGTGCCAGATGCGTATTATGACATCAATTTGCAAAAATAGGTAAAAAGTGGTATAATAAAGACATATAAAAATTTTTCCTTTTGGAAAAAAGGAGGTAAGCGTATGCTTACAACAATCGTAGTTATTTGCTTGTTCGTTGTAGCATTCTTTATGGTGCTCTATGAATGGGCAACAGGCCTTTGGGTAATGCTACTCATTGTCACGTTAGGAACTTGGTGTGTGACTCTATACCAGGAACACATCAAGCAAAACGTGAAAGACTACGAAAAGGTATATAACCTTTTCGTGGTACTCCGGTTGTTGACAATTGCGTCGGCAGTTGTTCTTGGAGCAATATGGCTTCTGACTAGACCTTTTGCTTAACCGAACGCGATGAAGGAGAGTGTAAAAGCTCTCTTTCATCGTGTTTTATGAAATTATTGCAAAAGAGCATTTTTTATTTGCACCATGTATTGACTTTTGCCACATTTTGTTATAAAATATTATAGCGTAATTGAATATGGCATATGTTAAAGCTTCTCCCCGGTAGTTTTAATAATATGATTTCATATATATAGAAAATAAATTTGAAATGGAGGGTATTTTTTACCATGAATAATACAACATATAGTATTAAAAAAGATGAAATAGAAAGAAAATGGTATATAATTGATGCTGCTAACAAGCCATTAGGAAGAGTTGCTGCAGAAGCTGCAAAATTACTAAGAGGAAAACACAAACCTACTTATACACCTAACATGGATGCTGGAGATCACGTTATTATCATAAACTGCTCAGAAGTAGTTTTAACAGGACATAAATTAACACAAAAAATTTACAGACACCATTCTTCATACATTGGTGGAATGAAAGAAATCCAAGCTAAAGATATGTTAGCTAACAACCCAGAAAAAATGATGACTTTAGCTGTAACAGGTATGCTTCCACACAACAGCTTAGGAAGACAAATGGCTAAAAAGTTAAGAGTATATGCTGGAGCTGAGCATGAGAACATGGCTCAAAAACCAGAAATATGGAATTTTTAATTAGGAGGAAGATAGAAAATGCCTAGAACAAAAAAAGAACAAGTAGTTTTTAATGGTACAGGAAGAAGAAAAAGTTCAATTGCTAGAGTTAGAATAATGAGTGGAAAAGGAAATATCACAGTTAATGGAAAA
>ERZ837380.470-NODE-470-length-60179-cov-12.826475_pt1 | contig 60179 bp, 44 predicted proteins | sample MGYA00519685_ERZ837380 | MGnify/ENA primary metagenome ERZ837380 (study PRJEB31850, sample SAMEA3708817) | human gut metagenome | biome: human gut; feature: human-associated habitat; material: faeces | place: China | collected 2014 ...
ACGGCATTGACGGCTTCAAGCCATCTCCATACGGACTGTATGAGACTGCTGCTACAATCAACCGCACATGGGGCTTCTCTGCTCACGATCAGAACTGGAAGAACCCAGAAATCATTGCTGCAAACCGCAAGAAATTAAACGGTATGGGTATCAACTATCTACTTAACGTTGGACCAGACGGACTTGGCCGCATCCCGCTTGCCAGCCAGAAGGTTTTACGTGAAGCTGCAAAGCTTTATGAAAAATAATTAAAAACTGTAACTACCGGGACATTAATTAAGCCACCATCTCTGTCACAGTTGATACGCAAAAAATCAGCCTGAAAGAACTAGTTGCCACAGGGACAGTGACGTTGGCTCTTTTATTGTCCCTGGTGGCTTTTTTCCTCTCTTCGTTCCTTAACTTTGATTAATCGCTGCGTTTATTGCACCTCTAGAAATTCCTGTAAGCCTACTCAATTGGCGAACTGAAATACCAGAATCCTTTAATTCTTTTAAGTACTGATTTCTTTTAAGGAGTCCCAGACGTTGAAAATCCGCTGGTGATTTACAGTCATTTTTCTTCTGAATGATTTCCATTGCATCTTCATCGGATATTCCATATATACCAAAAGATTGAAGTTCCATGCACATTTTATCAGATAACGTATGCAAATAAGTCATACACTCCTCATAGTTTTGAAAAAGGTCAGAAATTCTTTTAATATCTATAAACGAATCGTCCTGATTGGCATAATCATGATAACTGCTCCAAGGATAGGCTCCTGGTACTTTTTCTATTCCTGCGTTCAAAGGATTCTGGTGGATGTACCGAAATACTATTTTCAAATATTCCATGTCTTCTACTGGCTCGCTTTTATACCGTTCTTGAAATAAATGTCCTATACGTCGATATCTTTTGTTGTACCACCTAACAAATTTAATCTCAATTCGTTTCATAATCTCATCTAAGCTAACAGTTGTATACTCTAGTAGCAAATGAACATGATTATCCATTAAGCAATACGCATATAGATTAAAACTACACTTTTTTTCATCCTTATAATATCTCAAAATATCAATAAACTGCTGATAATCATACTCATCTTCAAAAATTATTTGCTGATTAACTCCGCGCAAAATAACATGATTAATGCATAGGTTACTCTTTTTTCTTGCTTTTCTTGGCATAGGCTGCTCCTTCTCAAAAATTATTTTTTTGTAATATTTTCTTCCTTCTATCTATAATTTCAAAATAGTAAGGACGCATCCTATGTACCTTTCGTTTATATATCAGTATGTATCATATTGATTCCTTTTTGTTATAAGCATACCACACAGTCTCAGCAGTGTCAATACCATCTTAGGCTCCCTCTCACTGTTACTTCGTCTTCATATTTTGTAAAATTTTCTCGTTTTGTGGACACAGATGCCTATTGAACCACCAGGACAATAATTAAGCCACCGTTCCCAATTAAATGACCACCGTTCCTGTCACCGTGGTTGTTCAAACTCTCAGACTGTTTGCAATGGAGCTTTATCCATCAGTTCTTTTAGCTGTTTTACTGTCATTCCAGCTTTCTCAGCTGCCTTTTCAATACTAAGAGATCCATCTTCAACCAAATCAATAAGAGTAAGAATTTTAGCTTTCTCTGTCTCTCTTCCAATAATCGTATTTAATGCATCGCTCATAGTGTGGATACCTCCTTCCGCGCTCTTTTCTTTATTTTCATTATACGCATCAATAAATCTGTGGTCATCACCCATTACACTTAGAAGTTCCAATGTTTCCTTAACATGATCGATTGTCTGCGGATTTGGCACGTAATCATTCGTCAATCTCTGTTGAACAAAATAATCTGCAACAATACGGAAGTCACTCGTAAACTGCTCTACCTTCTCTTTTGGAAAATACGCAACCGAAAATATCTTCACCTTATAATCGTTTACATATTCTTTCAGCTCTTCTGGAATCTCCAGACAATCTCTCAGTGAAATTTCATCATTCCACTTGGGATTCGTTCCAAAATACAGAACAAACGTGACAACCGGATACTTCGGTTCCTTTGAATCATACTGTGAACGATACTCTGCGCCATCATATCCGATAATTCTCAAAGGCATCAGTTTATCCACTCTTGTCTGGTTTTCTGTTCCAATGCATGCCAGACGGATTGTTCCGTTTCTCCACGCCTTTGCAACATCTCGTTCCTGACCATGAATTTTCCCATCCACTTTATAAGAAGAATTCGGTGTCCGATCTTCCAAGTCATCTGGTTTTATCAGTCTTCTTCCGTTGAAAAGCAGCACGTTTGCTATGTCAGCAAACACATCATTATAGCCTTCCAGCGTTTTTTCTGCTATGTCTTTTTCAGCCACCTCGTCACCGCCTTTCGTTACAGAAACCTCTAACATATTATATTTTCATGTTACCACAAAGCCCACTGCATAGCAAGAAGCCTTCCTATATTTTTTACTCTAAATTCAAAAACAAACCAAACTGCATGAGTTTCACTGGGATAGGCACTAGCTCTTTCTCTAATCTTCTCGTTTTGTGGACACAAATGCCTATTGAGCCACTGGGACACTAATTAAGCCACCGTATCCAATTAAATGGCCACCGTTCCTGTCACCGTGGTTGTATTGCATTTCTCCCTTCTGAAGTTCTCTTTTCAGTTACATGACTATACCAGAAGTCGGAGAAATAGCAATTCATCAGATGTACCGAAAATGCAAGGAGGAGATTGGGGATAGTAGACAATATGGGGATATTGGGGTAAAAGAAAAGCCATGGCTTGGAAACCATGACCTTCTGAAAATCGTATTATTTTGCTACTCCTGCAAGCGATACTGTAACCTGATAGGTTGATGGGTCTTCTTCACTGGAATTATTAACACACTGCTCATCAGTACCTTCCATCCAGATATATACTCGCATGATTTTTCCATCATAATCTACATCTGATGCAAGTGTTGTTGCATTTGATGTAGGTGCTGTGTACACAGAACCATTTTTCTGTGCTGCATAATTATGTTGTGCATTTGAAGAATCTGTCCAGATATAATTTTCACCATAAACATGAGCATAAGTAACAGGAGCCACATTTGCGGTGTCCGCTACATAAGTCCAACCGTCAATTCCTGTGCCATCGTTTCCTTTTCCGGTTTCATCATATGGTGCATACACCAATACTAATTCTTCATCTCCGCTTGGAGTGGTTCCATCCAAATCCTGCATGGTAATACCGACTCTGAGAGATTTCGGAATAATATCGGATGTAGCTGTTCCTGTCGCAGTAACCTGAACAGCAGGTACTCCGTCATCAGCGGCAAGATAAACATCACAGATACCTGTCTGAGTAACAGTATAAATAACATATTCGCTTTTGATAAAAGCATAACGTGCCGGGGCAATGGTATATGTTCCGGTTTTATCCCGTGTGTATTCACCTGTTTCATTTACATCTGCCTGCATATAGGAGTGAACCAATCCATCCTGCCCCCATGTCAGAGAAGCATACCAGTCTTTTAAATCATTGGTCGAAGAAGGACTGATTTTATGCCCTATTGAAGAAGCTACAAGAGATTGGTTTGTACCATGTTGTGCACCTTCTGTCAATTTGGCAACTTGTAATACGAAGTTATCGGTTTTTGCTGCAATCGTAGATGTAGTGGCATCTACGGTGTTATTGCTGACATACCATGCATAAGTCGATGAAGCCAGTGCAACGAATGCTACGGCAACTGAAAGTATGGAAGCAATCAACTGTTTCTTTAATTGTTTTACCGCCACAAGGCCATCTCCTTCCTCACAGTATTCTCTAGCTAAACAACCCACTCTCTGCCACAACCAAAGAGGGGATATGCTTCAAACTAGATTTATTACTGATTGTCAGCAGTTGCTGTAAAGTTGATTTTTACGCTCTGTGAAGCATCAAGCTTTCCATTCTGAAGGTTTATTGTTTTGACATTTGTGTCTTTTCCTTCATAATACAGATAAACATTAACCAATGTATCTGCTCCAGCTGTTACATCTCCAAGGGCTACATTTGCATTGGATGTATCAGAAGAAAGCTTGATTTCATACTTTGTTCCTGCGGCATCCAGACCATATACAACCCATTTACTTGCATCAGAATTAGTAACTAAAACACGAAGTGCTGTTTTTAAAAGCTGATCGGCAGCAGCGTCTGTTGCTGTTTCAATGTTTTCTACTTTTAAATCACTCAGATTCTGACCTTTGGAGCTGATATTAAACTGCTCTTTCAGAGCATATTTTGCTGTATTTGCTTCATCTGGAGTACCTTCAGTTCCAACAAGTTTAAGAGTTCCATCCAAAGTTCCATTGTCAAGATCGGTTCCATATCCTGTCATGAACTTGCCTTTTTCAGAATTTGTTTCTTCGCCAAATGTCGCAGGATAAAGATCTGTATCTTTTCCTAATGTTGTTGTTGCACTTGTCGTGTCTACATTGCTTGCACCTGTAGCACCATTCGTAATAGTCATAAATGCTGCATTTGACTGTGCAGAAATATTTGTGGTCGTAGCATCAACTTTGTTATTTGTTACAAACCACGCATATGTACTTGATCCGAGCGCTACAGCTGCAACGCATACCATGGCAACCGCTGCGCCAAGCTGTTTTTTAAGAGCTTTTACGCTTCCTAAATTTTCTTTCTTCATTATAATTTCCTCCAATCCTTTGCGGCTGAAATATATATTTCCTTTTATCGGACAAGGCTTTTGTACTCAGATCAAGCTCTCACCGAGCCCGGTTAATTGAGTTATCTCCTCTGCCGTTTTCGGTGAGGATATGATCTCAATACAAATCTATCTTTTGTTCGGTCTTTTTTATTATTCAGCCGCTGGAAAATTCCCTTGTGGAATCTCCCCCTTATATATAATCGGTGGTTGTGGCACCGGTCATACCAAACACAAATTTTCGCTAGCAACAATCTAACCACTGACTACTGACTACTTAATCCTTATTTCTTCTATTTTCCCAGGTGATTACCCTGTCACTGTAATAACTGTCGTTTGGTGCTTCGTTTCCGGCGGCATCAATTGGCTTGTCGTCAAACAGTGTATCTTTAATATCGGTAACAAATTTCCATAACAAACTTGACTGATCGTCGTAGTCTGAGTCTATATTCATGCTAAGCTCGACGCTTCCTCCGATAATGCGGTCTACGCATTCTGGATCATCGCCTTCCATCCATATTACAATTGTGTATTTATCTACGTTTCCGACAAGGAAATTTGTTTCTTCATAGCTGCACACAATCGTGTCGGACTCAAAATTTACGCATCCTTCTTCTGGCTCTCCATTTGCAGACGGTTCTGCATAAACAGTGCGTTCTCCATTTCTCCAGACTGCCACTCTTACAGCTTCTTCTGCACCTTTTGAGCATGAGTCAAGTGTAATGGATGCAACATAACCTAGATCTTCCTTTCCTGCATTTCTAAGATAATATGTGTACGCCATATAGTTTTTTCCATTATGGCTGCCTTCTATGTCATCCACATCCTCAGGAATATCGTCTATTGAGATGTTTGTCGCATCTTTTACTGTGCTTGCAGTAAGTCGTGCTGTCGCACCCTTGAAGTCTCCAGTATCGGCTATACTTACACCTTTTCTGTACAGCTCTAATCGGTTCAGGTTAATAGTGAAGTTGCCCATCTTCTCCTGCATGAATGCAGTAATAAAGAGGATGCAGACAACTAGCATTAACGTTAATAGAAGTAACTGCAGCTTGTCAAGACGAAGCAGGGCAGCTCCAAGTTTTCGGCGCTTTCTATGAGGCATATACATGCTGACGATATCTTCCATATCTTCTGGCTTTAAATCGTCACCATATTTTTGCATCAAAGCTTCAAGCTCTTCGATACGTATAATTTGATCCGTCTTTTGTTTTTTATTTTTTCTTAGTTTCATGACATTTACAGCTTATACCTTTTCTTTACATAAGCCACATATTCCTGCATCTGTTTGCGCTCTTCAAGGTCTGCAAAGCGCAGCTGAATACCTGCTACAAAACGAAAAGCACCGCCTTTTGGCAGTTCACGCATCCAGCAGACAACTCCGACCACATCATGTGATTTCTGTCCGGCTGATACCGTTCCTATTCGTGGCAGCGTGAAGATACAGCTTTCTCCAACATCAAACCAATGGTTCATGTAAACAGCAAGACCATTGTTGGAGATATCCATTGTCTGTCCCTGCTCCTTATCTATTTCACCATCTGAGTTGAGTGCCCATGTATCCTGCATGAATTGAACTGGAAGTTCAATCTTCATACGGACATCAATACGTTTGATTAACTGTCGCTGCTCCGTGACACGACGAACCTTCCAATAACGGCGTATACCTTCTTTTACCGTATCATCTACATAGCCTGCAATGATCTGTACATCATCGCCGTCTCCATATTGGAACAGCATCTTCTGAGTATCTTCTGGAATCAGCGCCTTTCCTCCAACCATTGGAACTGATACAAGAAACGCTGACTCGTCAATCGCCTTATTAAATGTGCATACCATATTAAATTTTGGTTCCTGACCGACCGGTGCGTCATATGCCACACGCATCTTTGCCCCGTGTTTGATTTGTAATGTTCCTGCCATTTATTCTTTAGCTCCTTGTCTGATCTGAGAATTTCCTGTCTGACTTTCCAAAGCTGTTTTACCCAGAACTTAATTTTCTAAAAGTGTCATTTTCCGCTGTTTTAGGCGGTTTGTGGCACTTTTCACGGCTTCATTTTAACACATAAACATTAGAAAGTCCACTATATTTTTCGTCTCAAAAAAGAACAGACAGGGGATGCCCTGCCTGCTCTTTTTATTTGTAAATATTACTGTAACTTCGACTCTCTGTGGATGATCTCTTCTCTTCCCGGTCCGTTTGATACGAGTGTGATCGGAACCTGAATCTCCTGCTCGATGGTGTCGATATAGTTGCGGCAAGCCTCTGGCAGATCATCGTAATTGCGGATTCCGCGGATATCGCAGTTCCAGCCTGGCAGTACCTTGTATACCGGCTTTGCCTTCTCAAGCTTCTGAGTGGTTGGGAAATCCTTTGTTACAACGCCGTCGATCTCATAGCCTACGCACATCGGAATCTCCTTTAAGTAGCCTAACGGGTCAAGTACTGTAAGTGCAACGCTTGTTGCTCCCTGCACACGGCAGCCATATCTTGTTGCAACTGCATCAAACCATCCCACACGTCTCGGACGGCCTGTGGTAGCACCAAACTCACCCTTATCACCACCACGCTTACGAAGCTCATCAGCCTCCTCACCGAAGATCTCGCTGACAAATGCACCTGCGCCTACTGCACTAGAATATGCCTTTGCAACTGTTGTGATCTCATTGATCTCATATGGCGGGATACCTGCGCCGATTGCACCGTATGCTGCTAATGGAGAGGAAGAAGTTACCATCGGGTAGATACCATGATCTGGATCCTTTAAGGTACCAAGCTGTCCCTCTAACAGAATCTTCTTTCCTTCCTTGATTGCCTGATGCAGGTAAAGTCCTGTATCTGCTACGTAAGGAGCGATCATCTCCTTGTATTCCATAAGTGTATTGAAAATCTCATCTGCATTTAATGGATCCTTGTGGTACAGATGAACAAGCATAACATTCTTTAAGGTGCAGATGCGCTCGCACTTTTCCTTTAACTCGTCCATATCTCCGAACAGCTCGCTTACTTGGAAGCCAATCTTTGCATACTTATCAGAGTAGAACGGAGCGATACCGGAACGTGTGGAACCAAAGGACTTTCCTGCCAGACGCTCTTCCTCGTAGGTATCCAATGCTACATGATATGGCATCAGGATCTGTGCACGATCAGAAACCATAATGTTTGGCTTCGGAACGCCCTGCTCAGTTAAGCTGTTTAACTCCTTTATAAAATACGGAATGTTCAGTGCAACACCGTTTCCAATGATATTTACAGTGTGCTGTGAGAACACGCCGGATGGAAGAAGGTGCATTGCAAATCTTCCATAATTGTTGATAATTGTATGTCCAGCGTTGCTTCCGCCCTGGAAACGGATTACAATGTCAGACTCCTGTGCTAACATATCAGTAATTTTACCTTTGCCCTCGTCGCCCCAATTGGCGCCTACAATTGCTCTTGCCATATCAGTTACCTTACCTTTCTTATACGTTAATCTCTGCTGTCATACCAAGGTCTTCCTTGTTCTTAGCAAGGATTGGATTTATTACTTCTGCGAGGAAATCCTCTACCTGCTCCTTAGAACGTCCTGTGTAACGCTCTGGATTCATGCACTGCTGCAGCTGCTCTTTTGTCAGGTGGAATGTATCATCTGCTGCAATCAAATCAAGCAGGTTGTTGTCAAGACCGTTTACCTTGACATTACGTCCAGCCTCCATGGACAGCTGGCGGATCTTCTCATGCAGCTCCTGACGGTCTCCGCCTTCCTTTACTGCATCCATCATGATATTCTCTGTTGCCATAAATGGAAGCTCTGCCATCAGATGCTTGTGAATTACCTTCTCATAAACAACCATTCCGTCTACGATATTCAGATAAAGATCCAGAATACCATCAACTGCCAAAAAGCCCTCTGGAATACTGATTCTCTTGTTTGCAGAATCGTCAAGTGTACGCTCAAACCACTGAGTTGAAGCGACAAGCATCGGATTCATAGCATCTGAGATCACATAGTCTGCCAAAGAAGCAATACGCTCACTTCTCATTGGATTTCTCTTATATGCCATTGCAGAAGAACCGATCTGATGCTTCTCAAATGGTTCCTCTACCTCCTTTAAGTGCTGCAGAAGACGCACATCGTTTGTAAACTTATGTGCACTCATTGCAATACCAGCCAGTACATTTAATACACGGCTGTCTACCTTACGGGAGTAGGTCTGTCCAGAAACAGGATATACACCAGCAAAGCCCATCTTATCTGCGATCATCTGATCCAGTTTTCTGATTTTTGCATGGTCACCGTCAAACAGCTCCATGAATGATGCCTGTGTACCTGTTGTTCCCTTAGAGCCAAGAAGCTTTAAGGAATCGATTACATAGCAGATATCCTCATAATCCTGCACAAGCTCCATCATCCAAAGCGTTGCACGCTTTCCGACTGTGGTTGGCTGTGCCGGCTGGAAATGAGTAAATGCCAGTGTCGGCAGCGCCTTGTAGCGGTCTGCAAACTTTGCCAGCTCAGCAATGACATTGACTAACTTCTTCTTTACAAGCTGCAGTCCCTCACGCATGATGATCATATCAGTGTTGTCACCTACATAGCAACTGGTTGCACCCAGATGGATGATACCCTTTGCCTTTGGACATTGTACACCATATGCATAAACGTGAGACATAACATCGTGACGAACTTCCTTCTCTCTTGCCTTTGCAACATCATAATTGATATCATTCTGATGCTCTTTAAGCTCAGCGATCTGCTCGTCTGTAATATTTAATCCCAGCTCCTTCTCGCTCTCTGCAAGTGCGATCCACAGCTTTCTCCATGTGGTAAACTTCTTATCCTGTGAAAAAATATATTGCATTTCCTTGCTGGCATAGCGCTCGGAAAGTGGGCTTGTATAACGATCTGTTGCCATAGTAAACCAACCTTTCTTCTATATCTTTTTACTTTTGATAGTCGCCGCGGATGTCCTCTGTTGGCGGATCCAGCGGATATTTGCCATTGAAGCATCCAGTACAAATGCCAAGTCCCTTTGACATTTCATACAGACATTCCTCGTCTAAGTATGCGAGGGAATCAGCTCCGATAATCTTACAGATTTCATCTACACTTCTGTTGTGTGCAATCAGCTGATCCTCAGATGGAATATCAGTTCCAAAGTAACACGGATGCAAGAACGGCGGTGAGGAGATTCTTACATGAACTTCCTTTGCGCCTGCCTCACGAAGCATACCTACAATACGGTCACTTGTGGTTCCACGCACGATTGAGTCATCAATCATGATGACACGCTTTCCCTTTACAGCCTCTGTAAGTACGTTCAGCTTAATGCGAACACTTGACTCGCGGCTGCTTTGCTTTGGCTTGATAAAGGTTCTGCCGACATAGCTATTCTTTACAAATGCCATGCCATACGGAATGCCGCTCTCCATCGCATAACCCATAGCTGCGACATTACCAGACTCCGGAACACCGACAACAAGATCAGCATCAACTGGGTGATGCTTTGCAAGAGAACGTCCTGCAATCAGACGGCTCTCATATACACTTACGCCATCAATATAGGCATCTGGTCTGGCAAAATAAATATATTCAAAAATACATCTTGCATGCTGCTCCTTTGGGATACACATGCTTCGGTTTGATTCAATTCCTTTTTGTGTGATGGTGACGATCTCGCCCGGCTCTACGTCACGGACAAATTCAGCACCGATAGTGTCAAGTGCACAGCTTTCTGATGCCAGTATATAGGCATTGCCACGCTTTCCGATACACAGCGGTCTAAAGCCATATGGATCTCTTGCTCCAATGAGCTTTCTCGGACTCATGACAACAAGTGAATACGCTCCCTTGATTTTTTTCATCGCCTCTGCGACAGCTGCCTGTACGGTCGGCTGTTCAACTCTGGCTCTTGCAATCATGTACGCGATAATCTCAGAATCGATTGTCGTCTGAAAGATTGCACCTGTTCTTGCAAGCTCCTGACGCAGCTGCGGCGTATTGATCAGGTTGCCATTATGTGCCAGGCCTAGTGTTCCTTTGATGTAGTTTAATACAAGCGGCTGTGCATTCTCTCTCGTAGAACTACCTGCCGTCGAGTATCTGGTGTGGCCTACACCAATGTTTCCTTTCATTGACTCTAAGTCTTCCGGGGTAAACACCTCGTTGCACAGACCCATTCCTTTATGACTCAGTACTAGTCCTTTGGGACCGCTAGTGTCGCTTACCGCGATACCGCAACTCTCCTGACCTCTGTGCTGCAGAGCAAAAAGACCATAATAAATAGTCGACGCTACGTCATTGCCATCCATGTCGTAAATGCCGAACACGCCGCATTCTTCATGAAGATGGTCATCTACTTCGTATTGCTGATGTATCATTTGTCTTTTCCTTCCTGTTGTTGTGACATTCTCACACAGACGAAGCCCTTTTACCATTTGCTTCGCCAGCCTAGGTTTCATGGTGCCTTTACGCTTCTTGCATTCTTTTCTGCCAAACGCACACGAACAAATCTGCCGCATGGACACCACCCCTAATTATATATGACCGCCTGTCGAAAATCAAGATGAAATTAGCCAAATTTCATGTTTTGCTTAGTACCCGAATGTGCCCTCTAGTGATTCATCCTTTTCAATCCAGTCTGCTACCTTTACGACTCGGTAATTATCTTTATCATCGCGCACATATACAGTCTCGATACCTGCATTTATGATCATTCGCTTACACATGGAGCAGCTGTTGGAATTTTTTACATATTCACCTGTATCTGCTTCTACTCCTGTCAAATATAAAGAGCTTCCGATCATCTGATCTCTTGATGCACTGATTATGGCATTTGCCTCAGCGTGAACGCTTCTGCACAATTCATAGCGCTCACCCCTTGGAATCTGAAGTTTCTGTCGGATACAAAACCCTAAATCAGTACAGTTTTTGCGTCCTCGCGGGGAACCGACATAGCCAGTAGATACCACCTCATCATTTTTTACGATAACAGCACCGTAGCGGCGTCTAAGGCAGGTTCCTCGTTGGGATACGATCTCTGCCAGATCCAGATAGTAATTGACTTTATCACGTCTCATGCAATATTACCTTCTTTCCCAGTTAACGTTAACTGTTAATGTCTTCGTTTCTTACGGTTATAATACACGAAAATAAGACCGCCTGTCAACTCTGACAGACGGCCTTTGATTTTAACTATTTATACAAGACGACGATATCCGATCGGCTGCTTGTTATAGAATACATTATCTACTACGATACCTCTCTCTGCACTTGCTGCATGAACCATCATGCCGCCGCCGATATAGATTCCTACATGGCCTGAGAAGCAGATAAGATCACCTGGCTGCAGCTGCTCGTATGATACAGCCTGTCCATAGTTGATCTGTTCGCCGGAGTAGTGCGGAAGGCTGATACCGAATGCTGCGTATACGTTCATGGTAAATCCAGAACAGTCAACACCGCCTCCTGGTGTCAGGTTTGTACCGCCCCATACATAATTACACTGTCCTACCCACTGCATTGCATAGTCTACGATAGACTGTCCATTACCGCTTGGAGCTGGTGCTGGTGCCGGTGCTGCCGGCTGAGTCTCCGGTGCCGCTGGCTGAGTCTCTGGTGCTGGTGCTGGAGCTGCTGGCTGTGTCTCTGGAGCTGCCGGCTGTGTCTCTGGTGCCGCTGGCTGAGTCTCTGGGGCTGGCGCTGGAGCTACCGGCTGTGTCTCTGGTGCCGCTGGCTGTGTCTCTGGTGCTGCCGGCTGAGTTTCCGGTGCCGGGTTTGCGTATACTTCAAGGTTGGAGCTAAAATCACCATAATACATGGTTACAACATTATAGCCCTCCTGCTTTAAGGTCATACCTACCTGTGGTGAATACCATCCGTCGTAAATATCCTTTACAGTTCCATCGCTGTAGCTTACTCTTACAAACAATTCTGCGGTGTAGACAACATCACCCACATACTTTGTACCGCCCTGATAGCAAGCCTCAATGCCTGTTACAGATGCTGCAGTCGGAACTTCTACACTTATGGTTTCATCAGATGCTGAGCTGCTTGGTGCTGTTGTCTCAGCTGTATTACTTGTTGTATTTCCCTCAGAAGATGCATCTGTGGATGGCTGTGTCTGAGTTTCCTGTACAGATTCTGCTGCTGAGGATTCTGCCGCTGCCTCGCTTGATGCTACTGATTCTGCAACCTGGGTAAAGTAGCCGGAATCTGATGCTAACTTATATGCTGCATCTGCAAGTGCAAGTGCGCTTTCCTGCTCCTGCTTAGATGTTGCTGCCAGATCTTCTAATCCAGAATCTGCTGCAAACTCACTGTAGTATCCAAGAAGCTCTGCTGCATAAACGATAGCTGCATATGCACGATAGTAGCCTTCGCCTGTTCCCTCTGCCATTGCCTGCTCGTATACGTTTCTGGAGTAGTTGATATCGATCATGAAGTTCTCCAGCTCCTGAGATACAAATTCATTGTCTACCTTCTGAGCCTGAGCGAACTGAGTCTTAATGGTGATACCGGACTTTGAAACATATCCAACCTCATCATTTGCAATATGTATCTTTACGAAATCACCCTGATCCTCGATGATTGCGTACTCTTCATCCTTGTATACAGTTCCAACAACATTTGCGCTGTCAGATGCACTGTCGCGAACATTTAACTGATCTGCTGTAACAACTGCATAGCGGTTCTGGATATTGTCCTCAGCAGTCTTGGCTGCTGTGCCAACTAATACGTAGGCTGCGCTTACATAACCTTCTACATCGCCGCAAGTGATACGATACCAGCTGCCTTCGCTGTTGTTTACGGAACTTTTGATGTTAACCTGGCAGTTACTGAAAAGTCTTCCGACTGTTACACTGCCTGTGGATGGCTGTTCACGCACGTTTAAGTAACCTGCTGCGCTTACCAGTCCTACATTAGAAGCATCTGAAGTGACAGCAACAGTAGCGGCCATAACTGTTTTTGGCTCTTCGGTTTTTGGCTCTTCGGTTTCTGTCTCACTCTCAGCCTCAGATGTTGCCTGAGCCTTAGGAACAAGATAATCTAAGATTGCCTCATCCGGAGTTTCCTCTCCTGCGTAGTAGTTATTCAATGTAACAGCCATGCCTGCGATTGCGCTCTCACCCTCAAGCTCACCTGCGGATGCCGGAGCAAAAAATGTACCAGACAGCATAGACGCTGCTAATATTGACGTAACAAATCTGTTTCCTTTGATCTTCATATATACCAAGCCTTTCTTTATAAAACCTCTTTACATTCTTATCTGCGAGCGAGTAAGCTTGCACTCCCTCGCTAGTTTCACAGTAACAATTCACGAGTGAACTATCACTAAATATTACAAAATTATTACACTTCGAGGGGCATTATAACAAAATTATTACGAGATGTCAAGTGAAATCGGGATAACGATTAAGAAAGAGAGCGCGTTTTTCGCCAAAAAAGCCACCTGCAATCGGTAATGTGACACTTTACTGTGCCTTTCCCGATATTAGGCGGCTCTTAATTATTTACTCTCTTCCTCTGAAGAAACTTCACTTACAACTTCCTTTGACTCATCAGACTCACTTGATTTTTCTTCTTTTGTTGATTCTTTCTCGCCAGTTTCACTTTCTGAAGTTTCCTCACCACTAGTTTCACTTTCTGATGTTTCTTCCTCGCTTGGTGCTACGTAAACCGGAGTTGTAAAGCGGATTGTGTCAATCACATCCTCATCTACCTTAAACTTGGAAGAATCGTCCTGAATCTCGGCATATTTCTCTGAGAACAATGCTGTCTTTCTGCTTTCGATCTCTGAATCTATGGCACTCTGACGTGCTTCCTCATCGTTATCATCAAGACAGCGGATGATGTAGATGCTGCCGTCATCGCTTCTATATACAGTGCATTCGTCTGTTGCCAGTGCCCATGCAGCTGCATTATATACAGCAGTTCCATCCTCACTAATGGAAATCTCAGAATTTGTTGCAGTAAAGTGACTGTCATTTTGATAATCACTGATAAAGTCTGCTGCATCATTTCCTTCCTCAAATTCCTTAAGGATCTTGTCTGCTGCATCGTTCATCGCATCCTGACGTTCCTGCTCTTCTTCTGAAAGTGTTTCTGCCTCAGTTGAATCTTCAGTGGATGCCTCAGAGGAAAGTTCCGAAACATTCTCGCTTGATGCTTCCTCAGTTGATACTGCCTCAGTTGATGCTTTTTCACTGCTTGCTTCTTCTGTGGAAGTCGTTACATCCTTGGATGCACTTTCTGATTCTGCTTCTGTATTCTCTATAGAAGATGCCTCTTCGCTGCTGTCTTCATCACTTGACACTTCTGTAGTTGCCCCATCGGCTGCTGTCGTCTCTGTCAGTTCACTTGGCGTCAGCTTTACATATGCGATCTTTTTGCGAAGGAACTCATCATCACCAACTGTCGTATCAACATCAGCAACAAGATCCATATAAACAAGATTTGCAATTGCATTCTCTGTATATGTCTTTTCAATCAGCTCATCTGTTGCGCCGACTGCTTCCAGATAATCCTCTGATTCTGTCTGAAGCTTTTCAATTGCCTCATCTACCTTTGCTTTTTGATCATCACTTAACTCAATGCCATTTTTCTTTGCATACTCATTTAATACAAGTGTCTGGCGAAGCTGTGACAGAGACATCTGCTTGATGTAATCACCGACTGTCATGCCTGAACCATCGCCCATATCGTTGCCGCAGATGTTTGATCCAAAATAGGATTCATAGGTATACTCCATGGAACGTATCATATAAGTAATCTCATCCAGCATGATATTTGTATCGCCAAATGAAACAGCAACTGTATCCTCTGGTGCCTTTTTCTCTAACTGTTCGCATCCGCCTAATGTACTAACGGCAGTAGCTGCTGCGAGGGCTGCTGCTGCATACTTCATAATTCGGTTCATAAATTTACCTCACTCTATTTCTATATTCTCTATCAACGCTCCGAAGTGCATCTTCTTTATCGGGCGCCTCGTGAACTTTGCTTTTCATTTTAGCATGATTTTATGAAACAATCAACGTTTTTATATCGCTTAACAGTTTTTTCAATGTTTTCAATGTCAGCATTTTTTCTTTGACTGCGCCATCTCCTGCCCTCAATAAGAAATAAGGATTGTCTTTGTCAAGCAGACGAAGTGCACCTCGGTAAGACTGTATCAGATCCGGCACACGCATCGTGTCAAATTTTGCTCTTGGATGCATGAACAGGCGAATCTCTGTTGACGAGGACTTGATTTCTTTAATATAAAGAGAATGCGCATCCGCACGAAGGATTGACACCTCAAGCAAGTTGGTGACTGGCTTTGGAACACTTCCAAAACGGTCGATAAGCTCGTCGATCATATCCATTGACTCTTCCTCTGTCTCGACTGCTGCAATACGCTTGTAGATTTCCATCCTGTCTTCTTCGTTTCGTATATAGCTGTCTGGAATGTAAGCGCTGATTGGAATGTCCACCGTTGTTTCAAAGGTTTCCTCCATCTCAAGCTCACCCTTTTCTTTTTTGACAGCCATATTTAACATCTTGCAGTACAAATCATAGCCTACTGCTTCCATATGACCGTGCTGCTCACTGCCAAGCAGATTTCCAGCGCCTCGAATTTCCAGATCACGCATGGCTATCTTAATACCTGAACCAAGATCAGTATACTCACGAATTGCCTGAAGACGCTTTTCAGCCTCTTCTTTTAAAATCTTGTTTCGCTGATACATGATAAAAGCATAGGCAGTGCGGTTTGAACGGCCTACACGTCCTCTTAGCTGATACAGCTGTGCAAGTCCGTAGCGGTCAGAATCGTGGATGATAATAGTATTTACGTTTGGAATGTTTAAGCCTGTCTCTATAATAGTTGTGGAAACAAGCACGTCTATATCACCGTTAACAAAGTCCATCATGATCTGCTCTAGCTGACGCTCTGACATTTGACCATGCGCAAAGGCAACATTTGCATCTGGCACAAGCTTTGCTATCTGTGCCGTAATCTGATCAATATCCTTGACACGATTATACACATAATAAACCTGTCCGTCTCTGGCAAGCTCTCTGTTTATTGCTTCGCGAACCATTTCCCAATTCATTTCCATTACATATGTCTGAATCGGTCTTCTCTCATACGGTGCTTCCTCCAACACACTCATATCGCGCACGCCTATCATACTCATATGAAGTGTTCTCGGAATCGGTGTTGCCGTTAGTGTCAGCACGTCAACGTCTTTTTTAAGCTGCTTAATCTTTTCCTTGTGTGTGACACCAAAGCGCTGTTCCTCATCAATAATCAAAAGGCCTAGATCTTTAAATACAACATCCTTTGACAGCACACGATGCGTTCCTATTACAATATCGGCAAGACCCTTTTTTAAGCGCTCAAGTGATGCCTTAACTTGTGCTGACGTGCGAAAGCGTGATAAAAGTTCAATTCGAATTGGATAGTCCTTCATTCGCTCAACAAATGTATTGTAATGCTGTTGAGCAAGAATAGTTGTCGGCACAAGAAATACGACCTGCTTACTGTCCTGCACAGCCTTAAAGGCAGCTCTGATGGCAATCTCTGTTTTTCCGTAGCCTACATCACCGCACACTAAGCGGTCCATGATTTTCGTGCTTTCCATATCAGCTTTTGTCGCATCAATTGCTGCAAGCTGATCTGCTGTCTCATCAAATGGTACAAGCTCTTCAAATTCTTTCTGCCATACAGTGTCTGTTCCATACTGATAACCGTGACCACTCTGGCGCACTGCATACAGCTCCACAAGCTCCTTTGCAATGTTGTTGACTGCTTTTTGAACACGGCTTTTTGTTTTTGTCCACTCCTGGCCGTTCAATTTGTTAAGCTTTGGCTGCTTAGACTCTGAATCAGCATACTTTTGTATCATATGAAGCTGTGTGACAGGAAAATACAGCTTTCCGCCATCACCATATTCTATCTTAATATAATCTTTTGTTACCTTATCCACAATCTGTCGCTCTGTTCCGCGATAAATTCCCAGTCCATAATTTTCATGCACCACATAATCACCAGGCTTTAGCTGCGCAAAATCACTTATTCGCTGACCCTGATAGTGGCTCTTTTTTTCTTTTTTCTTTTTCTTAACACCAAAGATATCGCTCTCTGTGATAACAGCAAATTTTAGCATCGGATATAAAAAGCCACGGTGAAGGTTTCCATAAGTAACCATGATCTCACCTGGATTTATCTTTTTATCCTCGTCCTCGCTGTAATATGCCAAAAGATCATACTCTATAAGCTGATTGACAATGCGGTTTGCACGAGTTCTTGACGGACACAAAAGGACAATTCGGTACTTTTCCTTCTTCCAGTGTGTCAAATCCTTAATCAAAAGTTCAAAACCTTCACGATATGTGTTCATGTTCTGAACATTTACTGCGTAGCTGTTTACCACCGTAAAGTCAGCCAGGCGGCTGTCAAGTGAAGACAGTGCTGCAACCTGACCGCGCTCAAAAGCAGCAAGCACATGTTTTGCCGGTGTTAAAAGTGCTGTCTGACCTGGCAAAAGAAAGCCCTGCTCCAGACGATTTTTCATGCTTTCCTCAAACTCAGCCTGCACACCATCACCGCGCTCTTTAAGACGCATCGGCTCATCAAGGAAAACTAACGTGTTCTTCTCATCAAAATATTCAGAAAGTTGAACAGTGCGCGGATAAAAATAGCTTATATAGCTGTCTGGTGCCTCTAATACAACATCTTCACCAAGTGCCTCTAATATGCGGTTTGTCTCCTCGCGAAGACGCTTCGCCTTGTCTGGCTCCTTTGCTTTTTTAAAGACAGCTAACTGGCTCTCAAGCTCATTTTGAATCATTCCCGCAGCACGCCGTCTTGCCGTATCATCTGCGATCACCTCTGCCGCTGGAAAAACAGATACGCACTCGATCTGATCCATTGAGCGCTGGCTCTGCGGTTCAAAGCAGCGAATCGTATCTATTTCATCTCCCCAAAGCTCGATTCTAACCGGAACCTCCATTGTCAATGGATATACATCAGCAATACCTCCGTGAACAGTAAACTGTCCTGGTTCCTCCACACGTCCTACACGCTCATATCCCATCACAGTCAGGTCATGCTTTAGCTTTTCAAGATCAAGCTCATCACCTTCTTTTAGCTTTATCACATGACTCATCAGCTGTTCAAACGGCACTGCCGCGCTCATGAGCGCATCCATTGTTGTGATGATAACCTTTGCCTCGTTTTGATAAAGTGCTGCAAATGCCTTCATGCGCTCTGCAATGATGGCATTTCCCTGCAGATCTGCGCTAAAAAAGATCAGGTCACGCGGTGGAATCACATAGACCTGACTGCAAAATAATTTATAATCTTCTTCAATTTCCCTTGCCCGCTGTTCACTGTACGTCACAACAAGCTGCACTTTTTTCTCTCCAAGAAAGGTGCTCATAAAATGCACCTTCTCGGAGTCAATACAGCCTGTCATGCCCACTGGATCTGTTCCCTTCAAAAAATCTCTTGAAAAGTCTTCATATTCCAGCAGGTCCGTCAGCGGATTTGCAAAAATACCCACAATTGACCCTCCTTATCATTATTTTGTTTTCTTCTGGTTATAATGATTCATGGTTGCCTCTAGTCCGTTGTTCATTAAGGAGCATACTGCATCTGCTGCTTCTTTGTAGCCGTCTTCCATTGCCTTTTTTTCTTCGCCCTGGAAATGACTAAGTACAAAATCTGCTAAATCCATCTTTGGCGGCTTTGCTCCGATTCCGACACGCACTCTTGGAAAATCCTGTGAATTGCAATGCAGAATGATATTTTTCATACCATTATGACCGCCTGCACTTCCTTTACCGCGCACGCGAAGCTGTCCTGGCTCTAGGTTAATATCATCATATACTACAATTAAATCAGAGATATCTGTTTTGTAGTAATTCATGACCTCCTGAATACACTCTCCGCTTAAATTCATGAAGGTCTGAGGCTTTACTAGAACAACCTTTTGTCCCTCAATCGCGCCTGTTCCAATTAAGCCCTTAAATTTTTTTGTTGTTACATCAATATTGTATTTGTCAGCAAGGTAATCAATAACCTCAAAGCCAACGTTGTGTCTTGTTCCTCTATACTGTGCGGTTGGGTTTCCCAGACCTGCTATAATATACATGTTTTTCTCTCCTCTGTTAGTTCAATTTATTATGCGGTCACTCATTCCAAGCGAATCGGCAAGCGCCTGCAGATCAAAATCTTCTGGCACTGTTATACCATTTACAGGAAGCGGTCTGCGTCTGTCAAAGACATCATATACGTCAAACAAATCACTTGTGAGTACCTTTTCTGGGTATACCATCTGCTTAAACATCATCTGACCATCCATGTTGCGGCGGCCCTGACGCATGTAATTTGAACCATACTGCAGCCAGTACTGAGTACTGTCTACGTTGCAGAAATATCTAAAACCTACATCCCAGAGCTTTTTGAACTTTTCATTTTCAAATGTGTACTGTGATGGCCTCCAGTCTCCTACGTCTGCTCCTAACGGATATAAAATAATATCTGTATCTCCGATTATAGATTCTACTTCGCGCTCCCACATATCTGTGTCCCACGCAAGATGTTCATAGCTTGTACTTGTCATATTCAGATGACCCCAGCTGTGGCTGGCAAGTTCCCAGCCCAGATCACGAATTGCCTGTGCAACTTCTCGTGCTGTCTGCTTGTCCTGCTCAATATTTTTATTTGGTGACGTATGATCTTCGCGCTTTTCCTTATCGTTTGCAGGTGTAGAAACGTAATAGTCACAATTTTCATTATACCAGAAGTCACTTGTACGATAGCCTAAAATACCATCATATCCGGTAAATGCCAGAATGCCCTTTGAACCCTGATAAGAAAAATCAGGATGTGTTTCAATAAAATCCTCTAAAACAGTCAAAACGTCATAAGAACCATATGATACGCTTCCATCACGCTCAACATACTCATTTACAACCTTGCCGTTTTCATCAAGACAAAGCTTTGTCGCAAATCCAGTTCCTGTCATATACTCATAATAGCATACGTCGTCTTCGGAAAGTACAAATGGCTTTTTTCCTCTCGGAAGATAAATTGGCTGCTGCACCATCTGCACGGTGCCGTCTGGCTGCGTTTCCATCTTCGCAATCTTATGAAGGCTTATCAAAACATAACCCTTGTCATACATAGACTGCATTATATCCTTAAATTCTTCGATAGTTGTCATTACCTGATCATAATCACTGCTCTTATAGCTAGCAAATGCAAGCTCGCTGTCAACAATAAGACTATGGAAAAAGATATGTGTAATCTTATCATAATCTGTCCACTGTACAGCCTGTGATTTCAAACTCTCATAGCTTTGAATGCAGCTGACATATGTTTCATTATCTGCATAGCCAGGTATTGACTGAATCTGTGCAATTGCACCGTCATAATCGTACTGCATTGCCTTTAAATTAGCAGCCTGTATAACTGGATCACTGCTTTGTACAAGAGCACCATCCGCAGCCGCCTCTGTTGCCTCCCATGTTTCGTATTCCACAGGTGCTTTCGTCGATGCTGCCTGATTTGGCTGCACATGTGGAAGCGTCACTGGGCGCAGGCATACCCATGCCACTACTCCAAGACTTGCACATGCAATTACAAGCAGAACCAAAAGGATGACAATAGGCGCACCTGATTGGCCTCTTTTTATTTTCTTTTTCTGATAGTCTTCCCAGCTGCGTCTTTTCTTTGCCATTTGTTCCTCCATTTTCTTTGCTTACGGCACTGGAACTGTCATTCCCTGAAGTACATATTTTGTATCAGTCTCAAATACATATGCATTCACAATGTATGAACCATGCTCGTTTTTATGCTCACTTACTGGAACATAACATGTCGCTGTGTTTCCAGATACGGTCATGTTATGCCATACCAGATCATCCTGTCCATTTGCTGCTGTCCACACTGCAGTTGAAACCTTTTTATAGCCTGCAGGTGCATTAAATTGAATCGTCACACGGAAACCATTTGATGATAATTCTGTTACATATGGAATCGCCATCGACAACACTCCTGTACCGCTGCCATTATTATTTCCTGAATTGCCTCCAGGATTTGCACCTGATGGAACAGTTACATTGACACCCTTTAACGGTGCTAACTTTCCTGCATTGTCATACAGGTAAATATGAGTCGTGTATGCTCCGCTTTCTCCCTTATGGGCACTTGATGACACATAAAATGTAGCTGTATCTCCGCTTACACTTGCCTGATGCCACACTAAATCATCCTGTCCATTTGCGTTTGTCCACGTTGGCATCAATACTTTGCTTACTCCTGACGGTGCATTTATTTTTGCCGTAACACGGTAGCCTGATGCACTAAGTTCTGTAACAGAAACGTCACCGATTGAAAAGCTTGATGACGGTGTCGGCGGTGTCACTACTGCTGATGGCACTGTTACATTTACACCCTTTAATGGTGCTAACTTTCCTGCATTGTCATACAGGTAAATATGAGTCGTGTATGCTCCGCTTTCTCCCTTATGGGCACTTGATGACACATAAAATGTAGCTGTATCTCCGCTTACACTTGCCTGATGCCACACTAAATCATCCTGTCCATTTGCGTTTGTCCACGTTGGCATCAATACTTTGCTTACTCCTGACGGTGCATTTATTTTTGCCGTAACGCGGTAGCCTGATGCACTAAGTTCCGTAATAGAAACGTCACCGATTGAAAGGCCTGCTGACGCCGATGTCGGTGCTGGAACCGTTACATTTTCGCCCTTGAGCGCAAATTGTCCCTGTCTGTCATATACATAAATATGAGTAATATATGCACCACTTTCTCCTTTATGGGCACTGACTGGAACATAAAAGGACGCAGTATTACCGCTAACACTTGCCTGATGCCACACAATATCATCCTGTCCATTTGCATCTGTCCATGTCGGCATCATAACACGGCTCACTCCTGCATCTGCCGAAAATGTTACATTTACACGATAGCCTGACGAAGACTGTTCTGTTATGCTTGTTGATACAATTCTCACAGGTGCCGCATTTGTTACCACTGGAACTGCTCCTACTAACAATGATGCTGCCAATAGTCCTGCTGCTGTTTTTCTCCTTTTCATAATTCAAAACCTCGCCTTTCCAAAAATAATTACGTTACATTTTCCCTCAGCCACATTATACCGAATGAAGACGACAATTGCAAGAGAAAGAAAGACTGCCCGAGGGCAGTCTTTCTTTTATAAGTATTCATATATCTTTGTCGAATTGTTATGAAATCAAAGTTTATGCTTCCTGCAAAGCCTCCTCGTATTTCTCGAGAATAATCTTCTGCACATAATCTCTTGTCTCTGAGTTAATGGGATGTGCGATATCTCGGTATTCTCCTGTCGCCGATTTACGGCTTGGCATCGCAACAAATACTCCCTTTTCTCCTTCGATCACCTTGATATCGTGAACCACAAATTCATTGTCTAGCGTAATAGAGACTATTGCTCTCATCTTACCATCCAGTGCAACTTTGCGCACTCTCACATCTGTAATTTCCATCCCAGTATTGCCTTTCCGTCCTCTGCACGCCTTTGTGCAGCTAATTTTTTATTCTTCTTTTATAAATTCTAAAAACATTCGGATTCGCTTCGCTTCATCCTCATGTTTTTGGCGGGGATCAAGGTCACAAGCTTTCTCATGCAAGCATGATTCGCTTGTGACTTTGATCCCCTGGTATTATCAAATGATGAAGCGGTCTTTCTTTTCTACAACGATGCGAATATCACCTGGCTCTGCTTTATAACATGCATTTGCCTCGATGGTTCCTCTGCTCTCAACGATGCAATTTTCAATGACTGCATTATCTCCGATATAAACATCGTTCATGATAATAGAATTTTTGATAACACAATTGTTTCCAATATATGCCTTCTTGAATACAACAGAGTTTTCAACTGTACCGTTTACAATACTTCCACATGCGATCAGGCTGTTTGAAATATTAGCACCCGGATTATATTTTGCCGGCGGCAGATCATCTACCTTTGTGAATACACTGTTGCCTTCCTTGAAGAAATAACTGCGGACATCTCTCTTTAAGAAATCCATATTTGTTCTGTAGTAAGCCTCAACTGAGGAGATGTTATTCCAATATGTTTCAAGCTGGTATGCATAAATTCTCTTGATATCCTTATAACGGATCAGAATATCCTTGACCAGATCATATCTATCTTCCTCTGCTGCACGCTCAATTAATTCAATCAAAAGACGTCTTCTGATTACATAGATACCACATGAAACATTTCTGGAAGTCTCAACCATTGGCTTTTCCTCGTAGCCTCGGATTCTTCCGTCATCATCTGCCTTCACTTGTCCAAAGCGGCTTAAATCCTCTCCCTCTGGCATTTCCTTGCAGACAACAGTGATATCAGCACGCTTCTGAATGTGGTACTCCAGAATCTTATTATAATCCAGCTTATAAATTCCATCGCCAGAAGCCAGAACCACGTATGGTTCATGGCTTCTTTTGAGGAAATGCAGGTTCTGATACAGGGCATCGGCTGTACCCCGATACCAGTTACTATTTTCAGCGGTTATAGTAGGGGTGAATACATATAAACCGCCCTGCTTTCTTCCAAAATCCCACCACTTTGAAGAGTTTAAATGCTCATTCAAGGATACGGTGTTATACTGTGTTAAAACTGCTACTTTCTGAATACGGGAGTTTGACATGTTGCTCAGCGCGAAATCAATGCTGCGATAGGTTCCTACCATTGGCATAGCAGCGATCGCACGGTTATATGACAGCTCCTTCATTCTCTTGTTGTTTCCACCGGCTAAAATTATACCAATCGCTTTCATTCTTCCTCGCCTCCCTTGATGATGTATCCACCGCTTACAAGATTTCCATCCGGATAATCTTCAATAGCGGTCTTTCCGGCAATTGCTACGTTCTTTCCAATTGTAACGCCATCCGGAATTTCGGAGCCTTCTGCAACGGTTACAAGATCACAGCAGTAAACCTTCTTATTATACTGGCTGTCTGCATACTCACCGACACCAATCGTACAATTTTCTCCAACAACTGCATCCTGTGCGATGATTGACTTGTAAATCTTTGTTCCCTTCTTGATTACAGCACCCTGCATCAAAATGGAATCATAAACTTCTGCACCTTCTTCAACAATAACTTCTGGTCCAATAACGCAGTTTCGTACTTTTCCATAGATTTCAGAGCCATCACCTATGATACAGCGCTCAATCTGTGCGGTATCTGCAATATACTGCGGCGGCTGATTATCAGATTTAGTATATATCTTCCAGAACTCTTCATACAGATTAAATACAGGAACGATATCAATCAGCTCCATATTTGCTTCCCAGTAGGAATGAAGTGTTCCAACATCCTTCCAATATCCATTAAATTCATAGCAGAATACTCTGTCACCACGCTTATGACAATATGGAATGACATGCATACCAAAGTCGCAATTTGGAATATCTTTATTTGTGATCAATGCCTCACGAAGCACAGACCATGTAAATATGTAAATACCCATGGAAGCTAAATTGCTTCTTGGATGTGCAGGCTTCTCTTCGAAATCAGTGATACGGCCTGTATCATCTGTGATCAGCACGCCAAAACGGCTTGCCTCCTCAATCGGAACAGGCATAGCAGCCATCGTAACGTCTGCATTGTTTGCCTTATGATAATCAAGCATCACTTGATAATCCATTTTATAAATGTGATCACCGCCTAAAATCAATACATACTCTGGATTAAAGCTGTCGATATAGCGAATGTTCTGATAAATTGCATTTGCAGTACCAGTATACCAATCACTGTTCTCGTTTGCTTCATATGGAGATAGTACTGTCACTCCGCCATAATTACGGTCGAGATCCCACGGAATACCTATGCCGATATGGGTATTCAAACGAAGTGGCTGATACTGTGTTAACACACCTACTGTATCCACCCCTGAATTAATGCAGTTACTTAATGGGAAGTCAATAATGCTGTATTTCCCGCCGAAGGATACAGCTGGCTTCGCTACTTCTGAAGTCAAAACTCCAAGACGGCTTCCCTGTCCGCCCGCCAATAACATGGCGATCATTTCCTTTCTAACCACAAAATCACCCCTTTGTTCTTTAATTGTTGTGTTATCAGTTCACCAAGCGCCTGTCATCAAGTGAAATAGAACTGTCTAACAGTGAAGGCACATAAGTGCAGTCTTGTGAATAGGCGTTTGGGGAACTGTAATCTTTTAGTACTTGTCGTTATTATAGCACATCTCTTTCAAAAAGTGAACAATTTACAGAAAAATTTTTTATGCATTTTTATTTATTTGTTACAGTTCACGCGTCGGGTTACGAATGCCCTTCGGTGCAATGGTTTCGTCGCCGGACCAAACTCCGCAGGCTCCTGTTAGGTTCTTTCTTATTATACATTACTTTGAAAGACCTGCTTCAAGTGTCCGGCTCATGAAATCCATTCACCTTCGGGCATGCTGTAAATATTGCGGTTTTGTGAATAGGCATTCATTCGCACAGCATAATAACATTTACGCTTTACATTCCTCCAAAATCGAGTATACTTAAATCAAGCAGAATTTGTGTTAAGAAACATCTGTTTTTCAGTATTGACTTTGCTTATTTAACTTGATTATTCGGAGGAAGTACCATGTACCATATTAATTTTAAAAATCCATGCCACATCTATTTTATTGGAATCGGCGGCATCAGCATGAGCGGACTTGCTGAGGTTTTAATGAAGGAGGGCTTTACCGTCAGCGGCTCTGATTCTAAGGAATCACCTCTGACTGACCATCTGTCCTCACTTGGCGCTGTTATCTTTTATGATCAGTCCATCTCTCACATTCCGCAGGGAACAGATGTCGTTGTCTACACAGCAGCGATCCATCCTGAACATCCAGAGATTGTTGACGCAACAAAGCGCAATATCCCGCTGTTAACAAGAGCTGAGCTTCTTGGACAGCTGATGAGAAACTATAAAACGGCAATCAACATTGCTGGAACTCATGGAAAGACAACTACGACCTCTATGGTTACTGAAATTCTTTTGGCTGCTGATACTGATCCGACAATCTCTGTCGGAGGCATTCTTCCAACAATCGGAGGAAATATTCGCGTAGGTGGCTCAAATCTTTTTGTCACTGAGGCCTGCGAATACACAAACAGCTTTTTATCCTTCTATCCTACTATGGAAGTTATCCTGAATATTGAAGCAGACCATCTTGACTTCTTTAAGGACATTGACGATATCCGTCATTCTTTCCGCTTATTTATGGAAAAGCTTCCAAAGGATGGAATACTTGTAATTAACGGTGATATTCATAATCTTTCTGAGTTGATCAATGGACTTGACTGCGAGATTATCACTGTTGGACACGGAGAATCCTGCGATTATCGTGCTTCTAATATCTCCTATAATGAATTTGCTCAAGCTTCCTTTGACGTCACAGATGCAAGCAACACTACACTTGGTCACATTCAGTTAAGTGTTCCTGGAGAGCATAATGTTTACAATGCACTTGCTGCCGTTGCCCTTTGCAAAAAGCTGAATATTTCAATAGATGCCATTGTTTCCGGTCTTTTGAATTTCCATGGCACACAGAGACGCTTTGAAAAGAAGGGTGTCGTAAATGGAATTACTATTATTGACGATTACGCACATCATCCGCAGGAAATCACAGCGACACTTACTGCTGCAAAGAAGTATCCTCACAAAAAGATCTGGTGCATCTTCCAGCCGCACACCTATACAAGAACAAAAGCCTTGCTTACTGATTTTGCAAAAGCTCTGTCCTTAGCAGATGAGGTCGTTCTTGCAAAAATTTATCCGGCAAGAGAAACTGATGATCTTGGCATAAGCTCCGACAATATCCGCGTTTTGTTAGAGCAGGCCGGTACAAGTGCTCATTATTTTGAAACCTTTGAAGAAATTGAAAAATTTATTTTGCAGCATGCAGCCTCTGGTGATCTGGTGATCACTATGGGCGCCGGTGATGTTGTAAAAATCGGAGAAGACTTAATTTCTAAATAAGGTATTCGCAAAATCCCCAATTGCTTGCCCTGATCCTAAGGGAAATAATTGGGGATTTTTTATCGCTTTTCAAAAGAAATAACTTGTGCTATACTTTACAAAGATGATACTTGGATTTTGGAGGTTTTTTATGTCCTTTCTTTTACTGGAGAACCGGCTCAGCATAGATACCCTTGTTGTTCCCGGCTATTTTATAGACCGTTTTCTTCCTGCCGCCTCCGGTACGGATGTAAAGGTTTACCTATATTTGCTTCGCGCTGTCTCGACATCAGCCACTGGTTTAAGCAGTGCTTCAATTAGTGACAGGCTTGATATTTCAGAGCGCGAGGTACTTCGTTCTCTTAGTTATTGGGAATCTGTTGGTTTGATGCGCCTTAGCTTTACATCGGGTCACGAATTGTCAGGAGTTGCATTTACAGATCCATCTATTCAGGCAGAGACAGATGCTTCTGCACAGACTGCACCTACACAGACAGCTGCACCTGCTCCAAGCGTACAATCTGTAATTCCTACGCCCACTCCTGCTTTAGTTTCTCCTGCAAATACAACCATTGCAAATGCTTCTGGCTCAATGGCTTCCACACAAACTACTACACATTCTGCTGCAAATGCGACCCCTTCTATACAGTCACTTCATCTTTCCCAAGAGGAGCTGATTCTTCTTGAGAACGATCCAGAGTTTAACATGTATATGTCGGCATGGCAGCAGTATTTTTCGCGTCCGCTTAATTATGCAGACACAGAATCATTTGGCTATTGGTATCTTCAGTTTAACCGCTCACCAGATGTCATTGATTATCTTGTTGATTACTGCGCTAATCACTGCAAGGGCAAGCTTAATATGAAATTTATTGATTCTGTTGCCCAGTCCTGGCATCAAAAGGGTCTTCATACACTTGATGCTATTCGTCATTACAATCTGCTTCATAATGATACTGTCTATGCTATCATGAAGGCATATGGATTATACAATCAGACTCCTGCTCCGGCTCAGCTTGAATATATCAATAAATGGATTAAGGATTACAGTTTCCCTACAGATGTCTATGTTTATGCCTGCAATATCACGATGAAAAAATGTCAGCGTCCAAATGTTAATTTTACAGAAAGCATCTTAAAACGCTGGAAAGAAAAAAATGTGAAGTCACTTGCTGACGCAGAGGCTGCTGAAAATCAGCGTGATCAAAAGGTAAAAAGTGATGCTGCAAAGCGCACCAGTTCAAGCCGTGCTTCTTCTGTTGCAAAGGGTACACAGCAGTTTCGTAATTTTACTGAGCGCAAAAATAATAATTACATGGAAAAGATTTTAAAGCAGTATAGTCAGGATTCAAATGAATGATTATCGCAGAAAGGATTGACTTTTTATGGCTCTGACCAATTCACAATATAATGAACTGATGCGCCGCTACAGCCGCATCCGTTTCCAACACCAGCATGAGATGGAAGAACGTCTGCGCCATATCTATGCGCAATGCCCAAGACTTCTTGAGATTTCAAAGCTTCTTCCAACATCTAGCGCTGCTCTTGCAAAGGCTAAAATCACCGGCAATAAAGTGCAGGCGCTAAACGCGCAAATGCAGATTGATGCACTTAGACGCGAGCGCGGTGCGCTTCTTTCTTCTCTTCACTATACACTTGATGATCTTCAGCCAAAGTATAGCTGCCCAGACTGTAAGGATACTGGCTATCTTGACGGGAACCGCAAATGCCATTGTTTTGAGCAGGCTGGCATCAGCTTACTATATGAACAGTCTGGCATTAGAGACCGTTTGGAACGTGAGAATTTCGATACATTTGATATAAATCGCTATTCAGATGCACCAAATCCTCTTCTTGGCGGAATGAGTAATCGCGCCCATATGCAGCGTCTCAAACTTATTTATGAAAAATATGCTTATCAGTTCAAGGATGGAAACCCTAGTCTTTTAATCTTTGGAAATCCAGGCGTTGGCAAGACATTTCTTTGTAACTGTATTGCAAAGGTTGTTCTTGACAAAGGCTTTTCTGTCTTATATATGACTGCTCCTGAATTTTTTGAATCAGCTATGCAGCGTTTTCATTCTAACAACGATGATTCATCAGAAAATGATTCATATGCACTCACATGCAGCCTGTTGATTATTGATGATCTTGGAACTGAAAATCTGACTCCTTTTGTAATCAGTCAGCTGTTTCATGTGATCAATTCGCGTGATCTGTCAAGGAAAACAACTATTATCTCAACAAATCTAAGCCCAGAAGAGCTTCAAAGTACCTACACTGAGCGAATCTCCTCACGACTTATGGGGCAATATACGCCTATCCCTGTTTTTGGAGAAGATTTAAGAAATTCGTAGATATATTTTTTTTCTAAAAAATAACATGACCCCTGCTAATTCGCTTATGACTTTGATTCTCTGGGGTCATGTTGCACAAATTTTTCTTTCTTTTTACGTAAATTTCTTTTTATCCATTTCGACGTAAGGCTTGAATCTTCGACATCTTCATGTTATGATTAGTTAAGGTTCGTACTTTTGGACGCAGGTAAGCTGCATATTATAATCATGGAGGTCATCATGCCAAACGAAAAGAATCTGAACACGATACCAGTGGGCACACTGGGTCTTATCCCACTTGAAAGCTGCGCAAGCCTTGGACAGAAGGTTAATCAATACCTGACTGAGTGGCGCGCTGAGAGAAGTCATGCACAATCTACTGCACTTCACTTCTCTGAATACAGCAAGGACAGCTACATTGTCAAAGCAAAGAATCCTCGCTTCGGTTCCGGTGAAGCAAAGGGCGTTATCGAGGAATCAGTCCGCGGCTGCGATCTGTATCTTATGGTGGATGTTTGTAACTATAGCCAAACGTATTCTCTGTGCGGATATGTGAATCACATGTCTCCAGACGATCATTACCAGGATTTAAAGCGTATCATTGCTGCTGTTGAAGGCAAGGCACGCCGTATCAATGTAATCATGCCATTCCTGTATGAAAGCCGCCAGCACAAGCGTACTTCCCGCGAGTCTCTTGACTGCGCTATGGCTCTTCAGGAACTTACAAAAATGGGTGTATCCAACATCATTACTTTTGATGCTCATGATGCACGTGTTCAGAACGCAATTCCACGTGATGGATTTGAGAGCGTTCCGTGTGTATACCAATTTATCAAAGCACTGCTTCGTGCAGAGCCAGATCTGCAGGTTGACAATGAGCATCTTATGGTCATCAGCCCAGATGAGGGCGGCATGGGCCGTGCAATCCAGCTGACTAACTATCTTGGTGTTGATATGGGTATGTTCTACAAGCGCCGCGATTACACCCGCATTGTAGACGGAAAGAACCCTATCGTTGCTCACGAGTTTTTAGGTACCAACGTAGAAGGAAAGGATGTCATCATTATCGACGACATGATTTCTTCTGGTGACAGCATTCTTGATGTTGCACGCGAATTAAAACGCCGTAAGGCACGCAAGGTTTACGCTGCTGCTACTTTTGGTCTGTTTACAAATGGACTGGCAAAGTTTGATGCTGCTTATGAACAGGGTATCATTGATCATATCCTGACCACTAACCTTGTTTACCAGAGACCAGAGCTGCTATCTCGTCCGTACTATGTAAATGTTGATCTGAGCAAGTATATTGCACTTTTGATTGATAACTTAAATCACAATGTATCAATTCATGGTCTATTAAATCCGACTGACAGAATCAACCGTATTCTTGAAAAGCATCGTGCTGCTCAGGCACAAAAAGCTGCCGAGAATAATATCTCTGAGGAATCATAATACAAACAAAAAAACCTTCAAATACATTTTTTATCGAATGTATTTGAAGGTTTTATTTTTATACTGCTTTACAAACAAGTCCGCATACTGTTCCGTCGGCTGCTGCTGTTGTCAGCTGACGCACCGTCTTAGTACGGCAGTCTCCTGCAGCGTAAACTCCCGGTGTCCTTGTTTTACAATTTTCACCGGCAATTACATATCCAGCCTCGTCAAGATCTACGAGATCTCTAAATACTTCATTGTGAGGCTCCATTCCTATTGCAACAAATAAGCCATCTGCCACAAGTGTCTTCTTTTCACCTGAAAGATTTGTAACTTCAAGTTCTGTCAGCTTCTTTTCACCAATAAGTGCAGTCACACGACTTTCCATCACACACTCAATATTCTCTGCCACCATTACCTGATCAATAAGACTCTTCTCAGCGCGGAATGTATCTCTTCTGTGAATCAAATACACCTTGCTGCAAATGCCTGCCAGATACAGCGCATCCTGAAGAGCTGCGCTTCCTCCTCCTACAACAGCCGCTGTTTTCTCCTTAAAAAATGGTCCGTCACATACAGCACAGTAAGAAACTCCTCTTCCAATCAGCTCCTGCTCTCGCTCGATTCCTAGATGACGATGTGCCGCACCTGACGCAATAATAAGATTTTTGCCCTCATATGTCTCACCATCCTCAGTGCAAACTTCAAAGCCATTATCTATTTTTCGTGCCGAAATTACCCTGCCATAAGTAACCTCACCGCCAAGATTTGTCAACTGTGCCATCAGGCCATCTGCAAACTCCATTCCGCTAATCTTTGCAATACCTGGATAATTTTCCACACACGGAGACAATGTAATCTGTCCGCCCATAGCCTCACACTCCAGAATAAGCGGCTTAACGCCAGATCTGAGTGCATAAATTCCTGCTGTCAGACCCGCTGTTCCAGCCCCTACTATAATCATATCGTACATATTCTCTTATTTCCTCTTTTCTTAGTTAATAAATGGTATATATCCTCTAGCTTAATGAATAAATTTCGAGATAAAATCTCTTACCAGACGGCGCGTCTCATCAATTCCATCTGCATGGCCAAATTTTCGCTCTGGATGCCACTGAACACCTAAAATCTTCATCTGTTCAGACTGATATGCCTCGATGGTGTGATTATCTTCATCTATTGCAAGCGGCTCAAAGCAGTCTGCAAGTGCATCCTCAAAAATGACATCCTTGTGATAATTGTTAACGTAAATGCTTCGATTTTCTTTTAGCAAACGTACCTTATGATCCTCACCGCGCTCTCTAGGACACGGCAGATCAGGATGATATGCTAGTTTTCCGCCGAATAGAACATTCACATACTGCATGCCTCGGCATGTACCTATAATCGGTATTCCATGATTAACACAGTAGTGAATAAGCTTTTCTTCCATCTTATCACGGTATGGCTGTACCGTTTCCTCATGTTTACGGTCATACCACTGCGGTCCAAGTGCACCGCCGCCAACTACAATCAAAAGATCTATTTTTTCATCAAACAGACGCTCGAAGTTTTTAGTATGGTTTGCAACAGGACGCGGAATAAAACCAATAGACTCATAAAATTCAACATATCCAGCCTCTAATATATCAGTTGGATCTCCGTAATCGTTGACACCCTCTCTCTGCGTGATAAGTGCATGGAGATTTGTATATTGAATGCCTTCCTTGATCAGACCATTTCTGCAGTCCATTTCCAAATAGTCAAGCTGTGATACCGTATCGTAAATTTTCTCGCCGCAGCCGATTGCTGCCGGAATATTAAATTCTGCGCATCGAATTGCCATATGAGAAGCTGCACCACCGTACTTTGTGATAAATCCTTTGATATTTTTTGTAAAAATCCATTCGTAGCCTGGGTCAGCCTTTGGCACTACAACAATTTTTCCAGTGATATCAGCATCTGGCTCCTCATCAAGCAACACCACCTCGCCCTCGACTGTCTTTGCCGTGATGAAATTAGGACGTGCCTCATACACAGGAATCACATCTACGCTGGCACCTGACAAAATAACTTCTGGTAGAAGAATTAATCGGCTGTCATGATTTAAACGGCGCCGCTTTGTGATTAGCTTCATCCAAAGCTTTTTTAAATTTTCCGGATCACAGCCTGACTCATATAGCTTAAAGTCATCTACACACAACCAAGACAGATCCATAGTACGAATCTCCAAAATTGAGCCAAGCTTACGAATCAGTTCTAATACCATACTAAGCGATTTTGTAAATTCAAATTTAAAATACTCTCGCTGTTCAATTGCGCTGATCCAAAATTTTGCCATACGCTCTGCAGACACATCAAGCTGTGTATCTTCCAGAGCCTGCGTCAAAATACTGATATCAAGATCTTTTTGAATCTTTACCTTATCTTTTTTAATACGCGATGGCGCAGGGCGAAAATTCATCGCATCGTAGCGGTCTGAACGAATATCATATGTGCCGCTTCGAAGATGTCCATACTTAAAGTTAAACTCCTCGCGGCTTATAAGGCCCTCAGAAAAGCGCTCAAAATCATCGTTAAATTCTGATGATACTGTAGAAATTCCCTGCATGAAAGTATCCACATTTTCACTTGTATAATAGCCAGCATCTACAAGCGTGCGAAGAAATGCTCTTGCGATAAAGGCAAGTCTTGCCTGGCGGGCAAATTGTGGAGTACCATTTGTGCGAATTTCTTTTAACAAAGTCAAAATACTGTCGATGATTCTGTCAATTGACACATCTTGGTACAACAGCTTTTCAATTTCCTCACGGCAATTTTCAAGACGCTTTAGTGCTTCAAGATCTTCTTTTAAAATCTTTTCCTGATTCATTACAGCATCAATCGTAAGCTTTTTTACTTCGCGCACAAGAAGTTTACGTTCTTCCTCGGTAAAACCATAACGAAGCAATCTCTTTGAATTTTCTTCCGTCATAAAATCATAGCTGCTGAAAATGATCTCAAACTCAATTTTATCGTGTGCAGAAAGGTCTTCCTCAAGCCTTGTCTGATAATACTGAACAAGACGAAGTGCGAGCGGTTCTGGAATACTTGCTGGAATCAGTGAATAATAGGAATATGTCAGGTTAATATATGGCTTATTTCCAACCTGATACATAAGATCCTCATTAAATGCACGATAGCCTAATGTACGGATTCCTTCATTCCATGCATGATGCGTTATGATCTCGCGGTACAGTGAATAATCTAACGCCCTTGGATTGCTTCCAATGATCTCAGATGGATTCCAAAAAGCCATATCAGAAAGCTTCATCGGCTTTCCTGTAATTGCATCAAGGTGCTCCTCATACTCCCGGCGAATCTGACCCTTTCTTGCAAAGAAAGAATAATCATCAATATAACGTCCTTCACGATAGCCTGCTGCAAGCGGACGAACCTGAAATAGAATCACCTGATTATGGCTGTCTATGGCAAATTCAATATCAAGCGGGATATCCTCTATGATGCTCTCTACTTCTGTTACTGCTGTAATCAAATTGCGCCAGCGCTCCTCAAGCTGATAAAGTGAAACATTTCTCGCAATCCAAAGCGTTTTGCCGCCACGACCGCTTGTTACACTGTCTGTTGACCCCAAGTCATCGTAATTAACAAGATAATATGGTCGCTTTCCTTTTAAGTCACGTGAAAAGACAACACCGCTGACACACACGTCCATTGCCTGGCGCTGGATCAGTACCTGCTCATTTGAAATACCCTTTATATCTTTTTCATATGACTGAATTACAGCCTCGATTGATTCTACGATCTGCGCACGACTCGCTGAATCTACATCAAGAATACTTTTATAATGTCCTGCATTGGAGGACTTCATACAGTCTTCCTGCGTAGAGGAGCTTCGCACAACGATTCTGCAGCCACCAAATTTTTCCATAATCTCTGTGCAGACTTGATTTTTGTTGCGCCAAAAGTCTTCTACTCTAAGGATATACATTTCCTCTATGCTTGCCTTTTTGATCAGGTTTTTCATCGCATACAATGTATTTGCCTTTGTCGAAATAATCTTGTTGATTTGATTCGCCATATTGCATGTCCTCCCTTGTCTGTACTGCTTTGTCTATTTTTTATCCAGATCTATATCACGAGTGTATCTGGTCTTTTTCTACCATACCAGTTTACCACACTTTGGATAATCTCGCCACATAAAAAGGAACCACCTTGCGGTGATTCCCTTTCTTATTACTTATTTTGTATTTTACTTTACTTCCTGCTGCTTCTTTTCAACCAGTTCACGAATAGCCTCAAGATCTTCGGCTGTCAGCTCCTGACTGTCAAGATAAGCTCTGATGAACTCTACTGCAGAACCACTAAAACTGGTCTTCTGATAGCGCTTCATCAATTCTTTCTGATAATCTTGTTCTGAGATTAATGGTTTATAAACATATGCATGACTTCTCTTCTCATATGTTACATAGCCTTTGTCACGCAGGTAGGACATAAATACGCTGATTGTTGTTCTAGCATACTCTTTACCATACTCTGTCTTCAGACGCTCTAATAAGTCTGCTACAGCTACATTGTCCCCAATTTCCCAGATACATTTCATAATCACTTGTTCTGTGTTTGTTAATTCTAACATCGCGATATTCCCTTTCTGTACCTTAATTTAGACAACCGTATCTTCTGTTTTTACAGCTGCTCCTGTGCTCCCAGAATGAATCCTGCCATGTGGGCAATACTTTTTTTCTAAGGCAACGAGATTATATTACCGCATTTTCTGAATAATTACAATGAATAAAATTAGCATTTTATTAACTTTTTGTATTTTTTTGATCAAAAATATGGTGGTGAATTTAACCTCTTTTGCAATCCCAGTCAAACTCCTTTATTTTGTGACAATTTCTGTGCTTAATCATTTGCCACAACCTGTGGACGATTTAAGATTTCCATAAATTCCTCACCTGTAATTGTCTCATGCTCATAAAGGAACTTTGAAATCTCATGAAGCTTGTCCATATGACTATTTAAAAGATTTTTCGCCTTTTCATACTGCTTCTGCACAAGAGCTACTACGAGATCATCGATCTTCGCAGCCGTCTCCTGTGAACAGCTCATACTGGTGTCTCCACCTAAGTAAACATTATTTAAACTTTCCATTGCTACCATACCGAACTCACTCATACCATATCTGGTGATAATCGCACGTGCAAGCTTCGTTGCCTGTTCAATATCGTTTGATGCACCTGTTGTCACATCTCCAAACACAAGCTCTTCTGCCACACGTCCTCCGGTAAAGGTTGCAATCTTATTTTCAAGTTCTTCCTTTGTCATCAAATACTTTTCGCCTTCATCAACCTGCATTGTGAAGCCAAGCGCACCTGATGTACGCGGGATGATCGTAATCTTCTGCACTGGTGCGGAATTTGTCTGCAGCGCTGCTACAAGCGCATGTCCGACCTCGTGATACGAAACAATCAGTTTTTCTTTCGTTGAAAGAATACGGTTCTTTTTCTGATAACCAGCAATAACTACTTCAACACTTTCCATTAAATCAGTCTGTGTTGCAAATTTTCTTCCATCACGGACGGCACGAAGTGCTGCCTCATTAACGATGTTGGCAAGCTCAGCACCAGATGCACCTGCTGCTGTTCGCGCAATTGCGTTAAAGTCAACATTGTCTGCAATCTTAATCTTTGCCGCATGTACCTTCAAAATATCCTCACGACCCTTAAGATCAGGCAGTTCAACCGGAATACGGCGGTCAAAACGGCCTGGACGAAGAAGTGCAGGGTCTAGAGACTCCGGACGGTTTGTCGCTGCCAAAATGACAACGCCCTTAGAACCATCAAAACCATCCATCTCTGACAGCAGCTGATTTAACGTCTGCTCACGCTCATCATTGCCGCCGATTTGACCACTCTCTCTTTTCTTTCCAACTGCATCAATCTCGTCGATAAAAACAATACATGGAGCCTTTTCATTGGCCTGTTTAAACAGATCTCTTACTTTTGCGGCACCCATACCAACGAACATCTCAACAAATTCGGAACCTGAAATGGAGAAGAACGGAACATCTGCTTCACCAGCTACTGCTTTGGCAAGCATTGTCTTACCAGTTCCAGGAGGGCCTACAAGAAGCGCACCTTTTGGCATTTTCGCACCGATCTCGCGATACTTTTCCGGATTATGAAGGAAATCAACGATCTCCTGAAGAAGTTCTTTGGCTTCCTCCTCTCCGGCAACATCTTTAAATTTAATACCATCAACGGATTTTACATAAACTTTGGCATTGCTCTTTGAACCTCCGCCCATGCCAAAGGTCATCATGCTCTCTCCATCGCCCATCTTGCTCATCATTTTTCTGGAAAGAAACCATCCCAAAAGAGCAAAAAGCGCAATTGGAAGAATATAGCTTAACAGCATATATTCAAGCATGCCCATCTGCTGAACAATTGGCTTACTAAATACAGCACCAGCTTCCTCAAGACGATTTACAAGATCAGGATCGTTCATTGTTCCTGTCTTGTAAATATGCCCACCACTCTTGTCTGAGAAGGTAATCTGCGTATCTTCTACACTGACTTCTCCAATGTTCTTTTCCTCGATCATTTGGAGAAATGTGCTGTAATCCGTCTGCTCTACCTGTCGTCTAAACAGATTCGGAAATACAAATGTATTTAAAATCAAAAACACAATGATGGCAATGACCCAATAGGTCAGCATCGGTTTTTTTGGCCTGTTCGGCCTGTCATCTACTTCCATAAGCACCTCACATTCTGCCTTGGATTTCCAAAGCTTTCGGCATATTTTAGCCTATTCGTATCATACCCCTTTTCATTAGCACTGTCAAGGTGAGAGTGCTAAATTTTGTGTGAAATAAATATGAATTATTCTATTTTTCCGACTGTTTACGTGCTTTTTTTGAATGATCTGTGGCCATTTTTCTTTCGTAATAAAACATATATTGCTGCATGACACCGGCAAATCCTTCGTATTTTTCTACTGGGAAGCTTCCGTTATAATATGTTTTCTGGATTCGATCAATCCATACATCTACTGGAAATGCACCTATACGATGATATCCAAACAACGCCACACAATTTGCAACCTTTTCACCAACGCCATAACATGAAAGAAGTGCTTTATGCAAGTCGTCATCACCAAGCATAGCCCATTTTTTTATGTCTAATTCCCCGGATGCTACCTTTTGGGCAGCTTCATACACATATTTTGCCCGATATCCCAAAGAAAGATCCTGCAGATCAGACAAGCTTAATCCTGCTAGCTGCGTCGGCGTTGGAAATGCAAAAAACTCATTTTCCTTATCTATACATGTTCCGCATGTCGTCGACAAGCTTTCCACTGCCTGACGTATTGCTGGAATATTTTTTCTTTGTGAAATTATAAAGGTGATGAGCATTTCCCATGGATCCTGGTTCAAAATACGGATACCTTTTCCATATGCAAATGCAGACTTTAGATAATTGTCATCCGCATCAATTGCCTTTTCATAACTGCGGTAATCAAAATCCAAATCAAAGTAATGACACCAGAACTGCTTGTATTCCTCTTTGCTGCAAAAAAATATCAGATGGACACCATTCTGGCAAACAAAAACTTTTTTATCTGCAGCCATGACTCGATACCATGCCATGCTTTCACAATTCTCCAAACCCTTGCTTTTGCAAAGCTTTTCCTGCTCCTGCAAAGAAAGTTTATAAATTCTGAAGCATTGTCCACTCTCCATGATCTGTTCAAGGTCAAAGCAATCTGCCTCAACATGAACACATTTTGATTCTATATACTCACATACATTTACATTCTCACTCATTGATACATTTCCTTTCTGCATGCGACTTTTCACATGCAATACCATGATAAAACAAATGCAAATATATGTCAATTGTGTTACAAACGAAGGGCACCGCCCCTGCATTTGTCATTGCCGAGGCGGTGTCCTGCTTATTAGCAAACTTTCTTTACTGCGTGATTTGTTATGCCTTTTTGCTGCGCAGATACAGCCAGATCAGTGCTGTAAGCATAATTGCTCCGAATCCAGCTAGTGCCATACCAATGGTTCTGCTCATGTCTTCAATACCAAGAATTACTCTTTCAGATGAAGGCGTTGTTGTCGGCGTTTCACTAACCGTTGTTTCCGCAGCAGTTGTTGTTGTATTGGCTGCTGGAGTGGTAACTTCTGGTGTAGATTCTTCATCATCTGGTGAAGGCAATGTTGTTGTCTCTTCCTCAGAAACAGTCATTTCTTCTGGAGTTGTCTCTTCCTCAGAAGTCGTTGTTTCCTCTGGTGTTGTTTCTTCCTCAGAAGTCGTTGTTTCCTCTGGTGTTGTTTCTTCCTCAGAAGTAGTTGTCTCCTCTGGTGTTGTTGTCTCAGACTGATGAGGATCTGTCGGTCCATCAGGTTCTGTTTCTTCTTCCTCTTCAGGGTTTCTGACATCGCGAATAAGGTAAATCACATTGCCTGCCTCATCTACTACTTCTTCAATTACATTCTTGCCATTCTCATATTTCCAATCCTGACCTTCTGTAATTTGAATCTTTCCATCGGCAGTCACATTAAACAGAATGTCTCCCGGAATCTTATGATAACCACCAGTCGCCTTGTCTTCTCTTAAGATGTATGACTTTCCGCAAGAGAGCTTTAATCCAAAGTTATGAACTTCCTTCCATCTGGATGTCCAGCTATCTACAAGAACCTCACTTTCATCTGTAATTTCATATACACTCAGAATGGTATCATACAATTCATGATCATCTGTTGCACTTACCTTATTTACAATAAAGTCGATGCGACGGGTATCTTCTACTAATAAGACTCCTTCTTCACTTACTGTTGTCGTTGTCTTCTCTGTATCGATACTTCCATCTTCCTTAAGTTCAAAGGTGGTATCTGATGTAATGCCATAACCTTCCGGTGCTACTGTCTCTCTTAGGATGTATGTCTTTCCTGTTGTAAGACCTGTTACTTCGTGGGCTTCATTTGTCGATGTCCACTCTTCTACAACTTCTCCTGTCTCTTTATCGATGAGCTGAATAGTTGCTCCTTCCAGTTCCTCTCCATCGGCGATATCTACCTTGCTGATCTTAACTGATGTGATCGTGTTAATCAGGTCAGTTCCACTTACAGTTGTGATATAGCCTTCTACTGGCTCTTCATCTACTGCATATGTGTATGCTGTTAATCCATCTTCGCTGTATGCTGGAAGATTTGTAAACTCATAGCTCCAGTCATCCGCTGCTGTTACTTTCTTTCTAGCAACTGGCTCGTCGTTACGATTTAGGATTACTGTAATGCTTTCTGGAAGATCTGTTCCTTCTGGCACTCTCCAGATCTTGGTTCCTGATACGCTTGTAACTCTGTATGTATTCGTTACAACTAAGACACTTGCATCAATTTCAACTTCAGGTATATCTGTCATCACAGTGTTATAATATACAGATGCTGTCAACTTGCGTTCAGCATTCATAGATACCACTACTGTTACTAGGTATTCTGTTTCATCATAACTCATTCCAACAGTTGAACCCTTGGTTTCCTTTACAGTGTAATAATATACGCCTGTATCAGTATATGTGATTGATCCGAAGCTTCCAGTTTCACCTGCCTTTATAGAAACCTTATTGCCAGTTTCTGTTGGCATTGGTGTACCTTCTTCTGCTGCACTTAATGTAAATTCAAAGGCTTCATCTTGATTGTAACCAGTTCCGTCTACTATCTTCTTTACAGAAATAACTGCACTCGTCTCTGGTATCTCATAGATATTGGTCACAGTTACATTTACCGCTACAGTACCTGCTTCTTTGTCAATTGCTCCTGTTGCATTTGTTGAAAGACTTGATGTATATTCTTCCTCTCCAGTTAAAGCTGTTCCATCAAAATTTACCTCTTCCACAGTATACTTCGTTCCTAATGGGAGACCTGTAAATGTAATAGTTGCATCCTTTACAAGCTCATAGATAGCCGAACCATTTTCAAGTCTTATTCCATTGAAGCTTCCTATTAAAGGCTTATTTGCTGCGTCTGTAAGAGTAACCTTGATATAATAGTGCATACCCTCTTCCATTTCGTATCCTTCAACCTTTTTAGTAATAGAAAGAATACCTGGATACTTACCATTCTCAATTATATATGCACCATCACTATTTGTCTGCAAACCATGCGCATCAACTACACAATCATTATTTACTGTAATTCTCCATGGTTCACTTGGTGTTACATATCCCGTCGGAGCACTTGTCTCATAAAGTAAGTATTCACCTGGAATCAGTCCTGAGAATACCACTCCAGTTCCACTAGCATTACTAATTGCTGTTGCAATTGGCAAACCAACTCTAATCAACTGATTCTGGTCGTTCTTCACTGCACGGTACAGTGCAAAACTTGCTCCTTCAAGTGGCTGTGGCGTTGCCGTTGATGCATCCACTTTGTTGATACTAAACGAAGCTGTTTTCACTTTTTCATCTGCCTTATTTATTACAACAATTGGATTTCCTCCAACACCGGCTAAAACGCCATTATTCTGATAAGAAATAGTATAACCATACAAGCTAAACTCTGTTACATAGTAATAAATATCTTCTCCGTCATTTTCCTTTATCGGCAAATCAGATACTACTGCTGTCCAGTTATTATGACTATCAATAGTTACATTCTGAACAAATTCCATATCACCTGCGGCTAATGTTGCTATTGTTCCATTAGCCTTGCCTGGCTTGTTGCCATCTAAAATCGAATTATATGTATTGGCTGTAACTACGATACTAATCTTATTCAGTGTGCTGCTTACAATCTCGCTATGCGTTACTGAATATACATTTTCAATATTCAGCTCGCCGCAATCATTTCCATTGATATACAAACGTGCTGTCATTTGTGTTGAAGCAAAATCCCAGCCTCCCCAGTTCTTTCTCCAGCCTTCATTTAAATATCCTGTAACTGTCAGCTTTGTACCAATCCTATAGTATTCAGTACTTGCAAAAGCAAGCTGCGGACTGCTCATTCCATTTCCTTTATAAGAAACTTCAACCTCAACTGGCTGAGCATCTGTATAGCGATGATGTGTCTTATACAATCCTACAGATATGCTGCTCTCAGATGCCTGCATTTCACTGCCGTCATGATTCAGCCATACTTTCTGGATTCTGACTGCTCCATCCTCAATCTCATTCTCGATATTTACAATTGCATTTGTATTGGCAAAATGTACATCGTCTACTGTAATTTTCGCTGCCTTTACTGCTTTTGCAACTGCAGCTTTTAAATCCTTGATAGATTTTCCGTATGTACCTAATGCAAAGTAAAACTTTTCATGTCCTGCTTCAATCTTATATCCACTTGGAGCCTGAATTTCTTCGAGATAATACAATACATTCTCTTCAACTGCAATATCAGTTGCAGCCATCATGTCTTCATCTGTTTTATCAGAAACAAACTTACATCCAGTAACAGGAATTTCAATGTCATTCTGAATCAGTGAAAAACTACCATCATTATATTTATAGAGGTTAAATTTTGCACCACTCAGTTTTTCATCTTCATTTCCCTTTTCTACCTTATAAACAATTAAAGAATTATATTTTGCAACTGATCCACCAGCACTCTGATTCTTCCACTGTGTACTGATTTCTTTTTTGTAAGAACCGACCAGTTCTACATTATTCTTAATCGTAATTGTTTGTCCTGCGTAATTTGATGTAAATTTAAAACGATATGTATACTCTACAACAAACGCTGCTGAATCAGGAAGTACCATACTAATATTATGTGTTTTCTCATTATACTGGTATGTATAAAAGTTTTTGCTTACAGGTGCACCCTTACCATCAGGTTTGCTCGCATCATATTCATACACAGAAACTATATTTCCTACCAGTGTAATGTCCTGAATCTTTGACTCATCTACATCACATTTCAAAACATCATTCAGTGTAATCTTATCCACATTTGGAATCAGATCTAAACGATTTTTGTTTACTACAATTGTATAGGTGATGTCACTGTTATTCTGGAAGCCCTTCTTATCAATAACATCGTCCTTTTCAATTTCTTTTTCCTCAAACAACACTGGAACAGTTACACTTGCTGTATCTTCACCAGAAGTTGCTGTATTTGTAAAATATACAAGCTCCTGCTGTGAACCTGAAATGTTTTCGTTGGAAATCAGAACTGCATAATGAATATACAAAACATCATGCTTATAGCTTCCATCTTCATTGACATATACTTCCTTTGGAATAGTAAAAGTCAAAGTTCTGCCATCTTCACTGACACTCATCTGGTTCAATGTTGTCGGACTTGCATTAAATGAATCTTCAACATAAACTGCACCCTCTGGAAGTGTATCTGTAACAGTAAATGTATCGTTCAAATTTCTTTCAGCTGGCTTTATTTCTAACTCGTAATAAAGCTTGCCATCTGTCAAATCACTTTCTTTTACTTCACCAATGCTCGTTTGATAACCACTTGAATATCTTGATACCTTTTTCAGTAAAAATGCGTGCTTTGTATATGTATATGAATCTGTCTTTGTCTGATTGATTGAGCCACTGGCGAAAACTGCTACATTATCATACCTAAATGTTCCAGCCGGATAACTTGCAAACTCAGCTTTTACCTTGTACTCAAAGTTGATCTTTTGTGCCTTTTCAGGTGTAATAGCCTTAAATGTCACCTTAAAGCCAATCATTCCTTCTGTAAATTCATTAACTAATACTCCGTCTTTACCTAAATATTGAATTGTATAATCAGATGCTTCTATACCGTTTACAGTAACTGATGTTAATAATGACTGTATACGATCCTGGTTCAATGTGTCAGTAAGCGTTGCTCCTTCTGCAATACCATCATTCACTGTTACTGTGACTAAATATGGAACTTCAACATATCCGTCTTTCTTAACAACCTGATTTTCATCATGGGTTTTATCCAGATAACCGATGATGCCAATGGTGTCTTCTACTTCTCCCCAAGTATTAGGACCAATTTCTATGCGGTTTACAAGTTTCTTCTCAGCATTTGTTTCATTAGCCGGCGGATAATATCTATATGTAATCACAATTTTGTTATTAAAATCGTTCTCAAATTTATATCCGGTACTAAAGAAATTTTCCTTTGTGATTCCAGGATTGCTTCCGCCCTGCACATCAACATAAAAACCTTCAATATCATTGATATCAATTACTGTGCCATCTAACTTAAAAGTATCTTTTATAGTAAGACCCTTTAAATTTTCCTGACTTTCATTTATGGTGACAGTATACTTATAACTTCCATCTTCTTGTTTTTCAGAAGTCTTTTTAATAACATTTCTGCTATATTCTGCTTCTGCATATGAACTATGCTCATTTTTGCCGCTTTTTACACGGAAAATATTTTTATTCAGCTTAAGATTTGTTGTAGCTGATGTTGAAAGCAGCTGCTTATTTACTAATGCTACACACGTTATTGTATATTTTTGACCTGCTTCCAACTTTGGAAGTGTTGTCACAAAACCACTATTTTCATATTGCTCAAATTGAATATTTTCTACATAATTACCGTTGTTATCCCAAATATGAATACTATTCAGCAAAATAACCTGTTTCATCTGACTGCCTACAACATTATCATCTGAAAAGTAATCAAAAACCTCAATATCTTTGCCTGTTCCTTTTTTAGATGAAATGGTCATTGTATAAGTTACATACCATTCACCATCTCCATGTTGAACTACTTCACTTGCCGTTTTCGTAGTCTTTATATCAAACGCTAAGGAAGACGGCTTTATAGTAAATGTTACCTCTCCTTTTCCTGGAAAACTAAATATTACCTCTTCTTGAGTTTTCCTTGAACCTACTTTACATTCAAAGAAAAAGTCTCCGCTAAATGACTTCTCATCTTCGCTAAATTCCTGGCTGTATTCAAATGTAACAAGACCATTTGCATCAATACTGAATGTTCCGACTGGCTGTTCTGAAGAATCCTTCAATGCACCCGTTAATGGCGGATTATCAATTTTAATTACGTCTGGAAGCTGATACTGGATTTTACGTGACTGACTTGTAATAAGTCCCTCTGGAAGGGTATACTTCAAATCAATTCTCACATTATGGCCTGATGTGATTTCATTCACCTTGACCCATGAGTCTCCCCTTCTCTTACTTACAGTAACATCTGTAATGTAGTCATCTAACCTTGGAATTGCCTCTCCTGCTGTGAGCATTAACCCGTTAGCGCCCCTTAAACCAAATGTTACTGGATCATTTGATAACAGATCATCCTCATCAGTCTCTGGCTCTGTTTCTTCTTCGGTCTCTTTTTCTGTTTCTGCCTCAGTTTCTTCTGTCTCTTCCACTGACAGAATAGTCTCCTCTTCGTCGGTTGTTTCGGCTTCCTCTATAGTAGGTTCCTCTACTGTAGGTGCCTCTACTACTGTCGGCTCTGGTGTAGTAGGTTCCTCTGCTACTGTCGGCTCTGGCGTTGGTGCTTCTACTACTGTCGGCTCTGGCGTTGGTGCTTCTACTACTGTCGGCTCTGGCGTTGGCGCTTCTACTACTGTTGGCTCTGGCGTTGGCGCTTCTACTACTGTCGGCTCTGGCGTTGGCGCTTCTACCACTATCGGCTCTGGCGTTGGTTCCTCTGCTGCTGGTGCCACTGGTGCAGGTGCTTCTTCTGCTAGTGCCGCTGCTATAGTGGATTCGACTGTTGTCTCTTCCTCTGTTGTTTCTGGTGTTTCCTCTGATAGCTGACTGGCAATTTCTGTCTCATCGGCATCTGTAATCACAGTTGAAAATCCTGGAATACTGACATTCAAACTAGATACGCCAACAAAAGCTGCTAATGCCGCTGCCGCTATACGCCTTTTGATTGACATTTTTTTCTTTTCTTTCCGCATACTTTTTCCTCCTTTTTCCAGCACCAAGGAGTTTCTCTCTGTCACATCATCTAATTTCCCATAAAGACGACACATAAAGAGTCTCCTAATGGTTACTATATTTTATACTGCTCAAACGAGTGTTTCATGTTAAATTTTTACACGTTTTTCATGAAACCTATTCTAATTTTAAGTATACGGTCACTTACACAAAATGTAAATCATACCAAAGTATGAAAAAAGGAGCGCACTTTCGTGCGCTCCCTTCAATAATCTAGTTCTTACACCAGATTTTTTATTTTTATATCCGATTACTCTACTGTATATGGCATAAGTGCGATATGACGAGCTCTCTTGATAGCTACGGTCATTGCTCTCTGATGCTTTGCACAAGTTCCGGTAATTCTTCTCGGAAGGATCTTTCCTCTCTCGGAAACATACTTCTTTAACATTGCAACGTTCTTGTAATCGATAACGCCGTTGTTCTCTCCACAGAATACGCAAACCTTCTTTCTTCTGCGAGGTGCTCTTCTCTTCATGGAGGAATCAGTTTTTTCTGCCTTATTGTAAGCCATGTTCTTCTCTCCTTTTTGATTTTCAATCTATCAAGCGATTTTCGCTTTGATTATGGACGTTTTCTCCGTCTGTCTTTGACATCATTAGTTAAATGGAAGTCCTTCGTCTTCTACGCCGTCTGGGATGTTCATAAATCCGCTTGCAACTGCGCTTGCCGGCTCTGGTCTGGACTGAGACATTGCCGGTCTGTAACCGCCATTGTCTGAACCTGCACTTGCTGACTTGCTCTCTGCAAACTCCTGATCCTCAACAATCACATCTGTCGTATAAACTTTCTGGCCATCCTTATTGGTATAGCTGCCGGTCTGAATACGTCCGGTAACCACTAGCTTTGTTCCCTGATGAAAATATTTCTCAGCAAACTCTGCTGAACGGTCAAATGCTACACACTGAATAAAGTCAGCTGTCTGCTCACCATTGGATGTATTTGCGCGTCCTCTGCGATCTACAGCCAGTGTATATCTTGCAATAGCCATCTGGCGTTCTCCCTGTGAGTAACGAACTTCTGGGTCTCGGGTAAGTCTTCCCATTAAAATAACTTTATTCATAGTTAATAACCATGCCCTTTCTAAAATGCTTAAGCCTGATGCCTAAGCGCCCTGCTTACGCTTCCTGCTTAACGCAAAGATATCTGACAACCGGTTCCATAATGCGGATGTGTCTCTCAACTTCACCTGGACACTCTGCATCACCATCAAACTGGATGAAGTAATAGTAAGCCTCTTTAGACTTCTGAATCTCATAAGCCAGTCTCTTCTTACCCCAATCATCAACGTTGGTAACAACGCCGTTGTAACGGGTGATGTAGCCCTGTACCTTCTCGATTGCTGCAGCTCTCTCTTCTTCCTCAAGCTTTGAACTTAATACAACTGCTAACTCGTACTTATTCATGTTTTCTACCTCCTTCTGGTCTCTGGCCCTCCACCTGCTGGAGAGCAAGGATATGATATTACATCACAGTTTTTAACTCTACCATATATGCAAAGAAAATGCAAGCACTTTTTTATAAAAAAGTTCACGCGTTCAGATGTGTTCGTACAAATCCCATGCTTGCATGAGGATTGGACGAATCAGCTGAACGAAGTGAACGCACGTTAATGAACAAAACAAAGTTGCGAAGCAACGAAAGCACGTTAGTGCGGTTTTGTGAATGGGCGTTCCGTGAACTTTTCTTGGACTCTCATTCCGCCTTTTTAATACTTTTCGTGTTTTTCTCTACAAGCTTTCTCGGCACCATGATCTGGTGATCGCATCCACAGCAGCGAATACGAAAGTCTATTCCAACACGCAAAACTTCCCATTCCTTGCTTCCGCATGGGTGCGGTTTTTTCATGATAATTCTATCTCCAACCTCAAAATCCATTTTCATACTCCTAAGACAGGCCTGTAAAAGCTTACTCTACTGCCTCTGAAAGTGCCTCTCCTATCTTTCTTTTTATAATCAAATCTGCCATGCCATCCCTCACTGTCGCTGCCATATTGATTAAAACAAGCTTGTTTCCCCGGTAATAATCAATCAGTCCTGCCGCTGGGTATACTGTCAGCGATGTTCCGCCTACAATTAGCATGTCAGCCTGACTAATATAGCGCACAGATTGCTCCAATGTCTTCTGATTTAGACTTTCCTCATACAAAACCACATCCGGTTTAATGATTCCGCCGCAGCTACACTTTGGCACTAACTCTTTCTTTTCCATAAGATCTTCCAGGCTATAAAATCTGCCACAGTGCTCGCAATAATTTCGAAGCACGCTTCCATGAAGCTCTAGCACTTCCCTGCTTCCTGCCTTTTGATGCAGACCATCAATGTTTTGTGTGATCACTGCCTTTAATTTTCCCTGCTGCTCCAGCCTTGCAAGCGCTTTGTGCGCTGCATTTGGCTGTGCATTTGGAAACAGCATTTTGTTTCGATAAAACCTAAAAAACTCCTCTGGCTTTTTTTTGTAAAAGCTGTGACTAAGAATTGTTTCCGGCGGATAGGCGTATTCCTGATTATACAGACCGTCTGTGCTTCTAAAATCCGGGATATTGCTCTCGGTTGACACGCCTGCCCCTCCGAAAAACACAATGTTTTTGCTTGTCTTTATCCATTCTTTTAAAAGTTCCATCTCGTCTGCCATAAAATCACACCTTTCTTAAATCAGACCTTAATTTAACTTAAATCCCTTAAGCAGTGCGCCAAGACCTGTTGCTGCTGCACCGTTATCCTCGTACTCAGCTGGTCCTTCCTCCTCTACCTCACGGCTTGTAAGCTCAGCTGCCTCACGGATACTTAAGGAAATCTTATTGTTCTCTATCTTTATAATCTTTACCTTAACCTTATCGCCTTCCTTTAATACCTGACTTGGATGCTTTAATCTTCTGTCGCTAATCTGCGAAATATGAACCAGTCCTGTAATTCCATCACCAATATTTACAAATGCACCGTAATCCTTTAACTGTTCAACTGTTCCTTCCATAACAGTGCCAACTGTATACTTGTTGATCTTCTTGTTCTTTTCTTCCATAACTTTCGCCAAAAGAAGCTCCTTTGCAGACATAACTACTCTCTTTGCTCCCTCATCCACTGATATTACCTGAACATCAAGCTCCTTATTTAAGTAATCTGCCGGCTCCTCTACATATTCTAATGCAAGCTTTGATGCCGGGATGAATCCGCGCACGCCTTCTACATAAGCTACACATCCGCCATTTACAGCACCTGCCACCTTTACATGGTAAACCTTCTTTGTTTTCTGTGCTTCCTGCAGTTTATCCCATGCCAACTCCTCAGCTGCATCCTTACATGAAAGAAGCATATTTCCGGCACCATCATCTGTCTTTACAACTGTTGCAGTAAGTGTATCACCAACTGCGACATTTTCCAGTACATGATATGTTGGATCATCGCTTAACTCAGTCACTGGGATTCTGCCCGGTGCATAGTAATTAAAATCAATTGTCACATCCTGATCATTTACATCGATAACTGTTCCTGTCACGATATCACCTGGACGGATTCTGCGATAGGATGCCTCAAGTGCCTCCTTGTAATCCTCCATTGTTTCAGTTGTTCCCATAGTTGTATTCTTTTCTTCCATGATCTATTCTCCCTTATTATTTAATTCGTAATTATTCAAACCAGAAATAACTAATGCCCATAACACCCTTCATAGAAAGCTTCAATGTAATGATTTCATCCACATATCCCCAGACTGCCATTTCCTCAGAAAGGTTTATGCAAACCTCCTGAATCATGCCCTGCGTGTTTAGCGCAAACATCTGTGAATCTTTATCATTTATGGTGATTTTTAACTTACTGCCTTCTATCGCATAAAGCTTCAAATGAAGCTCGCTGCCAAGGCTGTCATTATCACCCATTGTGTACTCCATCATCGCTTCCTGCGCCTTATTGCTGATGCAGACAACTTGAACACCCTCCCGTTTTGAGATTCTCACATTTCTGCACTCATCATAAAGCCAGGCTCCTGTAATATTGGCAAAATCACGACGAATACGAATATCACCCTCAAGGCAGACAATAGCCTGCGCTGGACGCTTAGTGCCATCACTTTCTATTATCTGTGCCTGTGTATCTGCATCCTCTCCTATCCAGATTCTATATCCGCCATCGGAAAGCATCATGCTTTCTGTAATCACATCATAAATCATCAGCTCTCTAAATGGAATTTTAATTGTCACTTCCTTAGATTCATTTGCATGGAGCATAACAAATGCAAAACCGACAAGCTTTTTATCTGGTCGTGTAAGTGACGCTTCCTCCTTTGCCGCATAAATTTGGATAACCTTTGCACCATCACAATTTCCAGTATTTCGCACACGAAGCACAGCCTTAAGCTGCTCCTTTTCCTGCTCCACTGCGAAAATATCATATACAAACGAGGTATAGGACAATCCATATCCAAACGGATATTGTTTTTTGCCTCTATAATATTGATAAGTCTGGCGCGTGCGAATAATATCACATTCATTTTTTGACGGAAGATCTTCAAATGATGAATACCATGTCATATTCAGTCTTCCTGACGGATTATATGAGCCAGACATAACATCTGCAATAGCTCTTCCCAGTTCCTGACAGCCAGACGGCGTAAAGAGAATGGCTTTTGCTTCCTGTAACGGCATCAGATCATGCGGATAGTTGCTTACAACAACAACGATCACCTGCTCATTCACCTTTTTCACAGCTTCAAACAATGCTATCTGAGCACTTGGAAGTCCATACTTCTCCCTGTCCTGTCCTATCTGACCATTGATCACTGGATTTGTTCCAAGTACAATAACTACTTTATCAGCCTCTGATGCTAAAGTCACTGCACGAGCCGTACCATCCCAAGTCTGCTCAATTCCAAATAATGCACGATTTTCGCCTGGCCAGCCAATGCCAACCTGCTCATCTGTTGCTGCACGAAGCATACCCTCGCTGTCCCAATACACATCACGTCCACGCCATGTTGTCAGGCGAAAACGTCCATCTGACAACATCTCCACACAAAAGCATTCTTTTACATGACGCCCAAACGCTTCACTGCGGTTTGCAAATAACTTTCCATTCTCATCTACGCTTGTCAGATAGCATCCTGTCGATGCCGCCTGCAGATTCATTTTTCCCTGTCCCCAATCAGTTATAACAAATTCCTCAGCCTCTGAGCGCGAACCCAGCGCCAGTCGTCCTTCTTGCGTCAGACAGACAAACCTCTCTCCACAACGAAGACAAAGACGCTTTTTTCCATCTGTGTAAGTCACACAATCTTCACCAAATGCATCTCTTATTCCTTCATACGGTGAAATACGATATGGCGGGATACCTCCATTCCAATCCTTAAACCATTCATTTGCCAATGGTCCTATCACTGCAATTTTTTCTTTTTCTTTTGGAGAAATAGGCAATATCTGTTCTTCATTTTTCAAAAGTACAATTGCCTCTCGTCCAGCCTGACGTGACAAAGCAGCATGATCACTGCCGCCTAAAAGTGATTCATCTGGATTTGCAAATGGATCATCTTCTTTTTTATTAAACATACCAAGACGAATCCTTGTCGCAAAGCTGCGGCGCACCGCCTGATTAATGTCCTGCATTGAAAGAAGATTTCTGTCGTAAGCACCGCGCACCGCTGCTTCCACAAACTCAGGCTCATCAGCAAAACAATCCACGCCTGCCTTTATTGCAAGCGCTGCTGTCTTTTCCCTGTCAGAAAAACGCTCATCCTGACACAGTTCTTCTAGCGAACATTCATTTCCAACGATATGACCGCTAAAACGCCACTCTTTACGAAGTACCTCCTGCAAATGATCGCCAAAAAGTGCTGGTGTGCCATTGATTGCATTACTTGCTGTCATAACGCCTTCCGCACCGCCTTCTATGATGCACCTGCGATACGGCTCCAAATAATATTCATAAAAGCTGCGCGGATCAATTGATACACGAAGTGGCCGATCTTCTGAATTATAACCGGTAAAATATTTAAGCGTAGCTGCTGTTTTTATATAGTTAGGATTATCACCACGCATCCCCTTTATATAAGCAGATGCCATTTGACCACCCAAATGGGGATCTTCGCCAAATCCTTCTTCGGTCCTTCCAAAACGTGGATCACGCTCTGGCTCCGCCATCGGTGCCCAACGACATAGACCGCCATGTTCACCCTCTCGATAATAGAGGATTCGTGCCTCATCTCCAACAGCTGCCCCCATTTTTTCCATAAGCTTAGTATCCCAAGTCTGACTCATACCAAACGGCTGTGGAAATGTCGTTGTCGGCTTCGGTGCTCCCCAGTTTACGCTTCGATCATGCTTTGCTTCCACACCATGAGCAGCTTCTTCACCCAGATAAGTACTTCGGATTCCAAGACGCGCCACTTCTGGTGTAAGCGTCGAGAACATCCTGCATTTTTCATCCAGATTCAGTGCCTCAAGCAGCCAGTCTAACCGTTCATTGATGTCAAGCGAGGCATCCCACAATGGTGTATTCTGGTTTTCCATAATTCTTCAGATCCTTTCACCTCAATAAATGAGAAAGATGCCGCAGGGAACTCTGCAGCATCTTCTTACTTCTTTTCAAGCTCCTTTATCGCAGCTACAACCTCAGCTGCATTCTTCTTTGAAATTCCTTTAGCCAAACATGCATACTGCACCAGTTCTTCGAGAGATCCGTCAAACCAGAAATTCATGAATTGCTTTACCTGTGCTTCCAAAAACTTCTTATCATTGATTGCTGAAGAATAGTAGAACACACGTCCTTCTCTTCTTCCATTTACATAACCTTTTTCAATCAAATGTGCAATAAATGTACATACCGTTGAACGTTTCCAGTCCTTCTGGTATTTCTTTTCAAGTTCATCCATGATGCCAACCAGACCAATTTCATTATCAGCTTCCTGAATACATCGATAAACTAGCATTTCACAATCCGTAATATCCGAAAACAGCATAACTTCTCCCTCTCTTTCTCCTAATTTGTTGCTTAATGCAAGCTAAACTTCATAAGAAGCACAAAAACAAGAGCAAAACCAGCTAAAAACAAGAGCGCCTTAATTTTTCCAACTTCACCGCCTACGTAGAACAAAATACCAAATACGATAATCGCCACCACACATGCAAGCAGCAGGTACGCACCTGCAAATGTAACAATAATAGGTGAAATTACTGCACTAAGACCTATCATAAGCAATAATCCAAGATTTCCAGTAGCAAGTGTCAAATGCATTGATACTGGTTTTTGTGTGTTCATCCAGTACTTTCTTGCTACACGCACATACTCTGGAAGTACAAGGCCTACGCCGATCACAGCAACACCAAGCACACCCTGCTCTATGTTCAGCGCATGGGTAAGCGCTGCCGTATTATTCATAAGAAGAACACCGCCAAGACCTGCCAGTGCAAGTCCCACAAGTGTAAACACAATTGCCGGAACAAAATCCGTATCAGGACGGCGCTGAAGCTTACGGTTTTTTCCCATAAAATAAGGAAGCATCCACACAGTAAACGCTACTGCAATAACACAAAGAAAAAGACCCATTCCCCTAGAGATCGTGCTTGCTGGATGACCTTTACTCCAGGTGTAGTTAGTACAAACAATCAGAATCACAACGCAAACAAGAAGAAGCACAAGATCGCGAAGTGCATTGCCTGCGAGACGGTACGTTCCAGTGATTCCAAGCATTCCATAGATCAAAAGAAGCTGCAGTACACCAGCTGTCAGCGCTGCTGTAAATACCATGTTTCCAAGACCTAATACACCACCTGAGATTGCTATGCTTAAAAATGGCATCAAGCTAAGTGCAAACCAGGAAAAAATTCGCTCCTGCGCATCGGATGTCGGTCCTTTTCTCATAATAGAAATTCCGCCTCCATTGACTAGCTTTGTACTAAATAACAGTAGAACATATCCTAATACCAATAATAAAATATTCGTTATCCCCATAGAAATAACCACGCCTTTCTGTACACATATATACTTATTCTACCTTTATCTACTATTGATTGTCAAGTAAAAAAGATAGCTGTCCGAAGAATTTTCGGACAGCTATGCATTCTTTTATATTTTATTAAGTATTCAGAAGCACATTCACAATCACTTTTGTTTTTAGATTTCAAACAGAAGATCGCCATATGTTGGCATCGGCCATACCTTGCGCTCTACTAATACCTCAAGCTTATCAACTGGTGCACGTAGCTCATCCATTGCTTCCTTTACAACATCCTTATAATAGAATGCCTGCTCTTTTCCTTCCATAGCAACAGCCTTTGCGTGAACATCACTTAACTTCTTTAATGCCTTATATGTTTCACCAAGAAGCTCGGCAATCTCATGAAGCATACCCTCCTGAGTGGAGATGTTTGCTGCTGCGTATGCAGACTTAATAGTATTTACAGATGCAGCCAGATTGTTCTCATACTTGATAACAGCCGGAATGATCTTCTTTGTTACCATATCAATCATTGTACCTGCTTCAATATTTAAAGTCTTGCTGTATGTCTCATAGAAGACTTCTGCACGAGCCTCAAGCTCTCTCTTTGTTAAGATGTGGAACTTCTCATACATCTCTACTGTCGTTGGCTCTGTAACAGACTTGATGGAGTCAACCCATGTCTTTACATTTGGAAGACCACGTCTTTCGGCCTCTGCAACCCACTCATCAGTATATCCGTTTCCGTTAAAGTAGATATCCTTGTTCTCACGGATAAACTCTGCAGTCACTTCGCGAATAGCAACATCTGTGTGCTTACCTTCTCTAAGCTTTGCCTCAATTGCATCTGCTGCATCAGAGAATGCTTCTGCCATCATTGCATTTAATACAGTGTTTGGCTCTGCAACGTTGCAGGATGAAGCAACCATTCTAAACTCAAAACGGTTTCCGGTAAATGCAAATGGTGATGTACGGTTACGGTCGGTCGGATCCTTATCAACAGCCGGGCACTCCTTTACACCAAGATCAAGCATTCCAGCTGGAATAGATGAATCTGCATATCCCTTTTCGATAATCTGATCAACTACACCACCAATCTGATCACCTAAGAAGATAGAAATAATTGCTGGCGGTGCCTCATTTGCACCCAAACGATGATCATTTCCTGGGTTAGAAGCAGCGGTACGAAGAAGAAGTGCATGCTTTTTCACTGCCTTCATAACGCAGCCAACAACTAACTGGAAGCGAGTATCAGTCTCTGGCTTCTTGCTTGGCTTAAACAGATTAATACCATCATCTGTGGAAAGAGACCAGTTGTTGTGCTTACCAGAACCATTTACGCCTGCAAATGGCTTCTCATGAAGCAAACATACAAGACCGTGACGTGTTGCAACCTTCTTTAAGGTATCCATTAAAAGCAGGTTGCTGTCTGCTGCAACGTTTGTCACAGAGAAAATCGGAGCAACCTCATGCTGTCCTGGCGCAACCTCGTTATGCTGTGTCTTTGCAGTGATACCAAATCTCCACAGCTCTTCGTTTAGCTCCTTCATAAAGGAACCAACACGCTCCGGAATTACACCGAAGTACTGATCATCGAGCTCCTGTCCCTTTGGAGCCGGTGCGCCAAACAGTGTACGACCTGTAAATACAAGGTCATCTCTCTGTAAATATTTATCTCTGTCTACAATGAAATACTCCTGCTCAGGTCCAACACCTGCAGTCACCTTTGTAGATGTAGTGTTTCCTAACAGACGAAGAAGTCTGACACCCTGCTCACTTACTGCGTCCATAGAACGAAGAAGCGGTGTCTTTGCATCAAGTGCTTCACCTGTGTATGAGCAGAATGCTGCCGGGATACAAAGAATGGTTCCAATTGCATCCTCCTTTACGTAAATCGGTGAAGTCATATCCCATGAAGTATAAGATCTTGCGCGAGAGGTATCACGAATACCACCTGACGGGAAGGATGAACCATCTGGCTCGGACTCACACAATTCTTTTCCGGTAAAATCCATCATGACCTTACCATCTTCATCTGGAAGCGAAACGAAGGAGTCATGCTTCTCTGCAGTAAGCATTGTCAGTGGTTCAAATACATGTGTAAAATGTGTTGCACCTTTCTCAATTGCCCAGTCTCTTACTGCCTGTGCAACGATGTCTGCAGATCCCTTATCCAGCTTGCACGCCTTCACTTCATTATAAACCTTCTTCGGAAGACGAGCCTTCATCTCAGCATCTGTAAAAACATTGTTGTTAAATAACTCTGTAATTCTGCCGCTCATGTTTTCAACCCTCTCATTCTATACTGATATAACGCTCTGTCTGCTGCCTTTTCTTCTGTTAAGCTATTCTGCAGAGCCACCTGACTGAACTGATATATTATCGACCACTTTACTATGATAAAGTAAAAGAAAGAGCGCCCTTATCAACTAAGATAAGAACGCCCTTGTTCCAGTCAGGTCGTGATTGTCTGTTTCAATCACTGATGACAATAAAATACACCTTTTCATTCAGAAAAGCAAGTGTTTTTCCAGAATCGTTTCACTTTTGTGAAATATTCCTCTTTTTCACGCTAAACCTGAACGATAATTGTCTTATTTGTTTCAAGCCTTACCTACAGAACCGAACAGCTCCATCTTTTCCTTAACGGTAGCCTTGATTGCCTCAGCACCTGGTGCTAACAGCTTTCTTGGGTCAAAGCCCTTACCCTTCTGATCCTTGCCAGCCTCGATATACTCACGAGTAGCTGCTGCGAAGGACAACTGACACTCTGTGTTTACATTGATCTTGGAAACACCCAGAGAGATTGCCTTCTTAATCATGTCAGCCGGGATACCTGTACCACCGTGAAGAACAAGCGGCATATCGCCAACCTTCTCGCTTACTGCTGCCAGTGTCTCAAAGCTTAATCCCTTCCAGTTAGCCGGATATACACCGTGAATGTTTCCGATGCCTGCTGCCAGCATGGTTACACCAAGATCTGCAATTTTCTTGCACTCTTCTGGATCTGCACACTCGCCCATACCTACAACGCCATCTTCCTCGCCGCCGATAGAACCAACTTCTGCCTCAAGAGACATTCCCATGCCCTTGCATACAGCAACAAGCTCCTTGGTCTTCTCGATATTCTCTTCGATCGGCAGATGAGAACCATCAAACATGATGGAGGAGAAACCAGCCTTGATGCACTTATAGCATCCTTCATAGGTTCCATGATCCAGATGCAGAGCAACCGGAACAGTGATGTTCATTTCCTCAATCATAGCCTTTACCATAGCTGCTACTGTACCGAAACCGGTCATATACTTACCAGCACCCTCGGAAACACCAAGGATAACCGGGCTCTGCAGTTCCTGTGCGGTTGCAAGGATTGCCTTGGTCCACTCCAGGTTATTGATATTGAACTGGCCTACTGCATACTTGCCGGCCTTTGCTTTCTTAAGCATCTCTTCAGCTGTTACTAACATTGAAGTACCTCCTTTAATTGCTTGTGTGATTATTTTTTCACAATCTTCTGTAAGTATAGCATCTTCGCCGATAGATTTCAACTGGATAGTTACAAAAATTTAATGATTTCCTGTTTGCAGCACTTATTGACTTTTATACATAGGCACGGTATCATTTTAATTAAAAATAATATTCGCAGAAAGGCAATGATATGAAATTCAGCATGAAAAAGGATTCTCCTTTTCGCAACAACATTTTTCCGTGGCTTATCTACGGCTTTGGCACAGGCTTCTATATCAGCCTATTACTTGTAAAGATGATTAAGCGTCCAGAACTGCTTTCCCCATGGATCACCATTTTACTTGCAGCTGCCGGCATAGCGCTTGGTGCAGTCTACATGATGTATTTAAAAAAGAAAGTGACAAACCGCCGTCCATACCTTTCTTTAAAACAGGGTATGATCATCGTGTGGGTCGTAGGTCTTTTATGTATTCTTTTGACTCAGATTTCCCACTGGACCTATTGGCTCTGTATTTTCCTGTCAGGAATGAGTGTCGGTTACTTCTTTATTTATATTCCTAAATTCATTGAGATCAAAAATTACCTGACGGATTTGATGAAAGACTATGAAACAGAAAAGTAATGCTTCAGTAAATTTTTCAAAGCGGCATAAGTCATAAGCACCGTTTTTATAATTTACTGGAACAGTACTGGCTCTGGCCTATATTCGATTTTAATGACCGCGTATGGATAACTGATATTCGCAGGTTCTTCTCCTTCCGGACCAAGCAATACACTTGTTACAACAATATTCTCTTTTGTCAGATATACGTCTGGAAACTGAATACTGTATCCGCCGGTCAGCTGTTTTCCATAACCAACCACTATGTAGAGTTCATCCTGATCAGCATAGGTCAGTTTGAACTCTCCTGTTTTTTTCTGATCAATGATTGTCTTTAATTCTTCTGGAATCTCATCATCATCCACTACTGTAAAATCAATCTCCTGCAGACGTTCTTCCTTTTTTGATGTACAGCCAAAAGACAGGCAAAAAAGAGCACACAGGCAGATACTAATGACTCGGCAAATCAAGTGATACTGATTTCTTTTGTTGTTCATTCTTAAATTAGCAGCAGACATAAAAAGCCTCCATAAATATGATATCTATCTCATATTTATGGAGGTTTTTCTTAAATATGCCAATCAAAGCATTATTCATTCTTAATTGCTCGGAATCTCTTCGCCCTGCTTTACATAACTGCCCGGATTTCTCTTATATGTAACAGTCTGTCCCTTTTCTGGATACATCATGCCCAGCTCGTTGACTGCGTAATCGTAAATACGCTCATAATCAACCGACCCTTCAATTTCACTGCTTTTAGCGTTATTGTCCTCAACAAGGGAAGCATATGTTTTTTGCAGTGATGCAAGCTTTGTATTGCTTTGGTTTAACTTTGCCTGCTGACCTACGTAAAAAATACATGCAAATAAAAGCACAGCACACAAAACACCGACTACTGATGCCTCAGCAAAGGTCAGTGCATTTGCTCTTCTTCTGCGCTCTTCAAATTCCTTCTGTACTGCACGTTTGTGAATCTGTTTTTCCCAGCGTTTCTGACGCTCCTGCTGACGCTCAAGCTGTTCCTGCTGGTAGCGATCCAGATAAGGAACTGCCTTGCGCACGGTATTATCGCCGGACACTGCTGTATTAAATTGTCTTTTAAAACTTGGCCAGATTATATTGTCTTTTGGCTCCATGGCGTCCTCATCTCTTCCTGTATATTTCTCGTTCTCACAGTCGTTTCACCGCCATTTCAAGCCGCAGCCCCACGCCATGATCACAAAATTAGTCCATCTTATACAATAAACTATTGTACTCCTTAAACGTGAGCTTGTCAATGAAAAGATTACGAAATCCATTCGCCTTCGGGCTTTGCTGTAAAATTAAGCACTAACCTTCCCGATAAACTCCCTTACACGGGCATTTTCAGATGAAAACAGTTCATCTGGCGTTCCTTCTTCTACGATCACTCCCTGTTCCATAAAGACGATGTGATCGGAAACTTCTTTTGCAAACTGCATCTCATGTGTGACAATAATCATTGTCATATGATTTTGAGCTAACTGGCGGATGACCTTTAACACCTCTGCTGTCAGCTCTGGGTCTAGCGCTGAAGTTGGTTCAATGCAAAAGATGCATGACGGTGTATCTTTCCTTTTGTGAGGATGGATACGGCAGATGCCTTTTGTTTGGCAAAGAACTGATTTAAGGTGGTGCCATATCTTCAATGATAAATGTCATGATATACTTTCCATATGGATGTATCTATTTACAACAATTTATTTCTATGCTATTATTATATCACAAAAACAAATGGATGTAAAGCGGAAAGGGAACATATGTACAAGAAAAAGTTAGGGCAAACGTATTATACCAATCGACACAGT
>ERZ837380.489-NODE-489-length-59200-cov-13.876118_pt1 | contig 59200 bp, 52 predicted proteins | sample MGYA00519685_ERZ837380 | MGnify/ENA primary metagenome ERZ837380 (study PRJEB31850, sample SAMEA3708817) | human gut metagenome | biome: human gut; feature: human-associated habitat; material: faeces | place: China | collected 2014 ...
TAATACATATTAACGCTTTTCTTTATATTTTATCTATGACAATAGCGTAAAATACATGGTTTTTCAATTCTTGGTATGACCTTCGGGTTATGAGCGAGGTTTGACCAGTTTTTGTGGTTTTGTGGAAATTAGAGTTTTGGTTGGTATTTCAGTATTTGCAAGAGTTTTGGTTTGCAGAACATTTGTGCATTTTTAGGGTATTTTTGGAGAAGATTTTACCCAATTTTTACCCAATTGCTTAGGCTGTTAAAACTTGTTTGTTACAGCCTAAGTATGCAAAATTTTTACAAAAATTTTGTATTCCTTAGTTGGTACGTTTGTTCTTGGATTTTTGGCTCTTGTAAGAGATATTTTTATTGAGAAAAATTTTAATTTTTAGGAGGATTTAGATTATGAATAGTTTAAGAGAAGTTAATGATGATATTTTGAAGGATTGGTTAGAATTTAGAGAGGAAACTTTGCTTTGCACTTTAAGTACTGAAGATAAAAAGCACTTCGTCTATTTTGATGATATTTCTGAAAGGATTTTAAAGAATGTTCCAGAACAGAATAAAAAGTATGTTAAGAAACAACTTGATCTTCTTGATGAGAATTTTATGGATTATATTTTCTATTGGAATGAAAAATATTATAGGAATGGTTTTTGTGATGGGGTACAGTTGATTGGTTGGAGCTTTGATAATTAATTAAATATATTTTCCAAAGTTTTTTCAAAATTTTGAAAAAACTTTGGATTTTTATATACTTTTTTAAATTAGTAAAAATATAAATTTCTCTATTTAATAATATTTCTTAAATGTTGAACCTTCTGCATAAGCTTTTCATTTTTTCTTAACTCTGATAAGCTATTGTTGTAACCCTCTAATTCATTTATTAATTCAATAAATAATGGTGAAGTTACATTTGCCTTAGCTATTTTCAATAACTCTTTATACTGTTTTATACATAAAGAGAATTGTAATTTGCTGGATATTTTATCTATTGAAAAAGAAGTAACTGCTAATAAAAATTGTCTTTGTGAAAATTTATTTATTAGTTCTCTATATATGGTGTCCGCTCCCCAACAGATACCATTTCCATTAGTTAAAAATGCATCTATTATGACTTTTATGTAATAATCATTTATAGAAGTAGGAACTGCATTATTTCCCAACAGCCCTTTTATATGCTCTGCATATGGAGGTTCTAAATAAAAATTATTCATTGGTGCATTATGTGCTATGTATAAATGTTCTAATTCAATTTTTAATTCAGCAACTTTTATATTATCTGGTAAATATGACTCTGCATCTACAATTTGTAAAAACTCTCTAGCTAATTTTGCTTCGTTTTGATCGTTATTTACTTGAAATTTACCGAACTTAATGCCCAAATTCCATTTATTTTCCTCTGAAACTATATTCCATAGCTTTGGCAATAACATCTTTATATTTCTTCTTGTTTCAATGGTTGTATCCTCTCTACAATATATTCCAAAAAATCCATTACAAAGTGAATCTGCTTTATCAAATGTTAAATCTCCAAAAAATTCACTTATTATTTCGGCTTCTGTGTCAGTTATTTCATTATTTTTTATATTATAAAGAAGTTTTCTAATCTCAATAGTAATATTAGATAATGGTAATGATATTACTTCTTTTATACATGTTTCAAGCCATGAAATTAATTGAAGACCTGTTAACTCTACCTGATTAGGATGAGCTGCACTTGCCCAGTTTCTCATAAATTTTATATTATCTAGCATTCGATATCCTATGTCCGATATCAAACCTATTTCTTTTGCTCCTTGTATCAATTCGCTATCATCTATTTTTGCCAAATCAGCTTCAGTTGATAATTTATTTCTTTTATCTGATGTTACTGCTAAATCAAAAAAATATTGTATGTCATATTGAGCAATTCTGTATCTCAATTGGTTAACAGTTTCATCCCACAAATAATTTAACGCAGCATCAAATAATCCAGCACTTACTGCTGATAAAAACTTTGATATGTAGGTAGATTTTATAGCAATATCTGGCTCTAGTAAGTCAACTACATCTTCAATATTCTTAAAAACTTTTTTTCTTTCTTCAACACCAACTAATATATTTTCTGTTGGCAAACCTAGATAATTATATATATTTAACATTTTTTCATCATATTCCGTTAAATTTTTTGCTATCTCATTATTATTTAGAACTATTAAATCATTCATAACTCTTCTCCTTTTACTAATTATCTCAAAAAATATTTCATCATTTCTGTATATTGATCCTGCGCATTTAGGCAAGTATCTATTAAATATCCTTTTTCTTTATTAGTTTGATATTGATTCAATCCTCTATAATAGAATAGCTTATCTTTGTCTAAAATAATAAATGGTACTATATTATTTTTTAAACATTCTTTAAAGGCAATTATTCTACCAACTCTACCATTTCCATCTTGAAACGGATGTATTTTTTCAAATTTAGAATGAAATTCTATTATTTCATTTATTGTAACTTGTTTCAAAGACTCATACCATTCCAATAATTTTTTCATATCTCGCTCAACATTTTTAGGATCTGTAGTTTTTAGTCCCCCTACTTCATTTGGTAATTTCTTATAATCTCCAACAACAAACCAATCTTTTCTACTGTCTGATGTTCCTTCTTTTAATATCTTGTGAAACTCTTTTATCATCTTTTCAGTTAACTTTTTACCTGCTATATCTAACATATAATCAACTAATTTAAAATGATTAGCCGTTTCTAATACATCATCTAAATCTGTAATAGAATCTTTTTCTGCCAATAAGGTGTTAGTTTCATAAATATATCTAGTCTGATCTTCTGTAAGCTTACTCCCTTCAATATGATTTGTATTATATGCAAATGTAATTTGAGTATTATGATATAGATTTCCTTTTAATTTCATATTTTTTTGTTCTCTTAATACTTCTAAAATATTTATTTTAGATATATTAAAATCATCTTCTTTAATCAATTCATCAACAGAAACATTAAATATTTCAGCTAATTTTTTTAATGATTCAATATTAGGTTCTAATGTTCCAGATTCATATTTAGAAACTGTAGCTGGTTTCACTCCTAATGATTCTGCAATTTCAACTTGCGTCATGTTTTTACTTTCTCTATATAATTTTATTTTTTCTCCTAACATAATAAAAACTCTCCTTTTCATTATAATAATATTATATCATATTATTTCTAAAAAAGAAAGTTTTATTTAACTATTTTATAATTATTTCCAAAATAGAACTATATATTCTGTTATATACTAACTTAATAAAATAAATTTTCTTTCATTTCAATAACCTTTTTATCTATTTCTGAAAAATCATATACAGATGCAAAAATTACTTGATGTTCTTTAAAATCACGCTCTAATATCTTTATCATAGCAATAGAAGCATTACTTGTTAATTCATTAGTTCGTGGTGAATCAATTATTATAGGTAAATTAAGTCCATATCTATTTTTAATTTCTAATAAATATGCAATCTTAAAAGAAAATGACATATGTGTCAAAATTCTTCCTGTTTTGCCTTTTAATTTATTTGTTAATACAAATTTAGAACTATCGCCAATATATTCATCAAATTTTAATTCTTTGGCATATTTTTTTATAGTATTATAAATTGAATTCAAATACATGTTATTTTCTGATAATATATTATGCAATTCATTCATCAATTTTTGTTTTCTTCTTGTTAATTGTCCAATTATCTTATCCATTTGTTTTTCATTAATATTGACATCTTTTAGCATATCATCAACTTCTTCAGCGACAGTCTTTACATTGAATAATATATTTCTATCATTTAATTCATCTTCAATTTTATTTATTTCGTTTTTAATTTTACTTAAATTTATTTCTAATTCTTTTTTTCTTGTTTCATAGAAAATCTGATTTTCATTATAATTTAATATATTATCTTTAGATAGTTTAACGGAATTATCATTAGAAATTTTTACATATATATCTAACTTTTCAAGATAATCAACTAATTTTTTATTATCTTTTAAAATGCCACTAACATCTTTAATATCATTTTTTATTTCAGCCTCTCTTATTTTAAGTAATTTTAATTGACTATATAACTCGCTATCATCACTTTTGGTATATGATGTAACTTCTTCAATAATATTTTCACTTTTATATTCCGCAATACTTTTTAGTGATCTATATTTTCGTATTTCATCTTCTATCTTTTTTATTTCATTATTAATTGAAGAAACATCTTTATCGGATAATGCAGAAATAAAATCTTCTATATTAAATCTGTTTTTTCCTATAATTATTCCTCTGTTTAGAAGAGTCCATCCTTTTTCTTGGTCAATATAAAAAATAGCTAATAAATTATTTAGAATCATAATTTCACTTATGTTAAAAATTTTAGAATGTAGCTCATATAATTGTTCAGGTACTATATAAGTTATTTTATCATTTTTTTCATTCAAAACAACAATATCTCCTTTTCGTTCAAGTGAATATTGTTGTTCATTTTCTATTATATCTATATGTATAAAAAAATCATCAAAAGTCTTTATTCCATCTGTTGCAGGTATGTTATATCCTAGCCCGAATAGTATTGCTCTTAGCAAAGTTGTTTTCCCTTTTGAATTTTCTTTACTATAAATCAAATTAATCTTATCATCAAAAACAAATTCTCTATATTCATCTTTCCTTTGAATAATAACTTTTCTAATTTTCATATTTGTTAGCCCTTTCAAACATTTGCATTATATTTCCTTTTCTTATGAATATTTTTTTTGCAATAATTTTTGAGCAAGCTTTCTCTATAGTTTCCATATTGCTATCTTTATTATTTTTAAAAACTATATCATATATTTCGTTTTCATATTTAATAACAAACTGATTGCTTCTTATTTCTTTGTTTTCTATTTTAGCTTTCATTATTAAATTGCTAATCTTATTATACACATCAAAGTCAGCTTCTTTATAGTTTATTATCCTATCATACGTATCTAATGCTTCAAAAAAAGTTTCTTCTTCAATTTCCATACTTTCATCAAACTTTATTGAGTTTCCATCGCCTAATTTTAAGATCAAAAGTCTCCACAAAACATCTTCCTTTTTAAATTTTAATTTCATATTATTTTGAGTTGCATTATGTAGCGCTTCTGACTCTAGCATTTGTAGAAATCTATTTTTATATGGTAGTAAATCGGAACTGATAAAAGTTAAAAAGTTTTCAATTTTGGCAATTATATATTTCTGTTTTGTTTCTTTATCTTCACCAAAAAAAGGGACTTTAGCAATTATTAATTTATCCCTATTTATGTTCTTTTGTAATTGATTAAGTTGAATATCAATTTTTTCTTTTGAAGCTAAAGATAATTCATTATATTTGAAAAATGATACTAATTCAAATTCATTTGTTCCAGAGTTTAATGGGTTCGGTTCTAAATTACTTATATATATTAGGCTTTCTGAATCATTATCATTAACATCTGATAATGATTCCAAAGCCTTTCTTAATTTTGTTGAATATGAACTCGTATCACCATCATTAATATTTTGTTTTGATTTTGCTTGTGCATAAATTTTTTTACTATTATTTAATGAAATTTCAATATCTTCCTTTTCTCCTTCTATCTTCATTTCTTTAAATTTTCCAAAATATTTTATCATTAAATATATAGCTATATTAATTTGAAATTGCCATCCAAAAGCACTTGCACTTGCATTTCTATTTACAGCTTTCATTTCTATTACCTTCTACTCATAAAAATTTAAATTTGGCAAAACTTTAGTAATTTTAATTATTTTTATTATAACTCAATTTTTAAATTTATTCTTCCACTTCAATTACAGGTATAAATACTTTCTTTAATTTTATGGTATCTTTAAATTTCTCTGACATTTCATCATAGTATTTTAAAATTAAATCTACTAATTCACTTCCATTAATAGATTTTATTATTGGATGCTTTTCTAAATATATTTTAGCATTTTTTGCATAATCTGATAAAGTTACAAATAAACCATAATCTCCTTCGTCCATAGTTCCTTTTAATGATTGTACTGTAGATTCTGTGATATTTCCATCTTGGCTTTTTACTTGTACAATAATTCTTGGTGGCAATTCATCTTTATATGCAATAATGTCTTTTCCATTATCTCCTCCGTGAGGACTAATTTTTGTTCTATATCCCATTGCATTTAATAAATCTGCGACAACATCCTCCAATTCATATCCTTTAAAATTTTTATTTAACTCTTTTAATACATAATCTTTGGTACTTTCTAATATAGTCTCTGAAGTTGCAAATGCATTATCGTCATTTTCTTGATTATTTTTTACCTTCTTTCCATTGTGAAGAGCATTTATAAATTCATCTGCATAATGCCTTACTTGAAAAAATGATAAAAATGATCCTATTTCATATAATGCACCTTGTGAAAACTCTTCTCTTGGTAATTCTTTTAACCATTTTACTTTTCTCTTTTGATTATATTCTGTTTCTCTACTATCAAAGAAATATTCCCCTTCAATTTGTCCAATATTAATCATTCTATTAAATTTTGTTGGATATATCACATAATCTCCTATTTTAGCTTCATTAACAAATCTAAATAGTTGTCCTGCAGAACCTGCTATAGATTGTTTTGATTTGTTTGGATAAACTTTATCATAGGCCTTATAATAAGATTCTCTATCTGTATCTATCGTGGATAAATCTCCCATTTCGTGCCAACCTATAGCTATGACTTCATCTTGTAATAATAAATTTTCATTATTCGTATTATGAATTCCCCAGACTATTATTTCCTCACTCATTATTTTTCCTTTTATGTTATATTTAATCACTTAAATACGACATATTCTCCTTTCATTCTACTTTTTATATTATTTTAACCTATATTTCTTATTAATGTTTTATTATGCTTGAAACATCTTTGTCTTTATATTTTAGCTTGCTCATTTTATATATTTGTTCAACTTAATTTTTGCTTCTATTTTATTCTAGAATCGATATATTTCCATTCGTCATCTGTTATATTCCATTTTTCACAAAGATACTTATCTGTATAAATCCTATCATACTTTCCTAAATCAGGTACAAAACAAAATTTATTTCTTAATACATCTTGTGAAACAACAGCTTGTAAAAGTAAAAATCTTACTGTTTTAGTAAATAAATATGATTTAAAATTTTTAACTTCTTCTTCTGTATCAAAAGCTCCTGCTACAATAAATGATTCTGTACAACATTCACCTGGTTTAGCAATATTCGTATTACCATCATAATAAAATCCAACTGGTTTAGTAAAATCTGTTTGTCCAGCAATTGGAGATCTAGGAACCAGTAATTTCCATTTATTTAATAATTTATTTTCATCATGTATATCTTTTAAATCGGCATATCTCTTTCCAATCTTTTGTATAAACCAGCAAGGAACCCCTTTATCTTTAGGTTTATAATTCGTTGGTAGTCCAAAAGGTTTTTGTGGGGATACCACATTTTCTAGTGTTTTACCATTTTCTTGTACATTAAAAACTTTCCTAATAATTGGAATAGCTTGGTTAAATCTCACAAATGTGTTAAATTCATTTAAATTTCTTGATGAAGAATATTTAACATTGTTTATAACATTAGTAACTTCACATTCTGCTTTATTATTTTTATCCCATAAGAAATAATTAACACCACCTGCAATATCAGCTGAATCAAAAACATCTCTAGTATTAGGATAATCAATAATTTTTGTTAAACATGTATCATTTAGCATATCTTTTCTAAACTCATTCAATCCCATACCTCCAGAAAACCATCTCGATGGAGTAATCATGCTTATATATTTAGAATCTATTGATTTTGACATATTTATAAACAAATTATATATTGGTTTAGCCTGTGTACCATATCCACCAGTCATTTCTTGATATGGAGGGTTTCCAACCACTGCATCGAATTTCATTTGCACTCCTTCCTTATTCCAACTATTAGCATTTAATACATAATTAGTAACTGCTGTTATATTTTCATCTAATTTAGTTGCAACATCTTCTATTAGTAAAGTATTTACATTATATTCTTTATAACCCGCTAATGTTCTTTTTACAATTTGCATTGCCATTTTAGTTTTACAAATTATAAAAATATTATTTTCTAATGTTTCTCTCCAAAAATCTTCATTTTTTTCTTCCGTGTAATCTTGCTTATTATAATTTAACAGTCTGTTCATATATATACTATAAGAACAATACAAAGCATATAAACCTGTTTTTGAATTTATTTCTAATATTTTAACCTCATTATTCTCAAATAAATCCTTGGTAACATTTCCTTGGTTTATAAATCTTGGTTCTTTATCTGGATAATTAAAATTATATCCTCCAATACAGTCTCCTAAATGCATATTTACTGTTTTCCAAGGTGTAAGTACAGTTTCTTTATCTGGATTTCTAAACATTGAGAATATTTCAGCTAACTTTTGTATTCTTTCTTTTATAGGCAATGTGTCTGCATATAATGTTGAATTTCTAATTTGTCTTCCAGCCTCTATAAATATTTCATTATCATAATATTTAGAAAACTTTTTAAATACATCTTTTGTAACGCCATTAGGCATAAATTCATTCCATGATTTATCATCTACTAATTCAATAAAATTTTGGCTATCAATATCTTTATTTATTTCAATATCTGCTCCATATATTAGTAATGGTATTCTTATTGATATTCCTCTCAATATCGACATTGCTGTTGAAGCTTGTTTTTTCTTTTCTTTTTCTTCTTCAAGTAGCCTTTTTTCTTCTTCAGTTAGCTCTCTCTTAAGTTTCTTTTTAGCTTCTTCTAATTTCTCATATTCTTCATTATTAAATCCCTGATTGTTAATATCAATACTATCAATTCTTTTTGTTTGTTTACTAACTCCAACTATTTTCTTTAAATCATCAAACTCTTTCAAATCTATTTCATCCATTTTTAGTAGATTATCATTATAAATATTCTTATCATCAAATCCATTGGTTACAACTCTTTGAGCTACTGCTTTTTTTAATTCTCTTAACATTTGAGTAACATCATATTTAATCATTTTAGAACCATCAATTCCAATAATTGGGCAAAAATTTAGAAAATGGCTCATAATTTCTTGTGATTGAACTGAACCTGGTCTTACTGATAATTGACCTGCCTGTGCGGCCATTTTTAATGTTCTATCTGGAGCAAAATCAAACACATAACATTTCTCTTTAACTTTGCCTCCAATTTTAGCTGGTGTTTGAACTCTAAATATTGTTTGTAAATAACTAGAAGCCGATGTGGAATATGAGCCAGAAAGCATGAAAACAGCTGTCCATTCTGGTACACTAACTCCTGTAGTTAATCTTCCACATGAAATTGTAATAGTATTAGTTTCTTCTGGCCTATCTGTTATTGCTGTTCTTACCTTCTTTAGAGCTTCTTCATATTTTTCTTCTTCATCACCATTTCCTGCCACATTAACAATCTGAAACATTCCAGAGCCAAATACTTTATGTTCTTTTAATAATTTACTTAAAGCTTTAGCCTCTTTAACTCCTGGTACCATCCATAATGAATGCCTAAAATATTCAATATACTCTTTAGTTGAATATGGATAATTAGAATTCTCGTCCTGCTTAGTCAATAAATTTAAAAACCTATTTATATCATCTTTATGTACAAAATCTCCTTTTTCATATCCTTTTGGAATAGGTTTTCGATCAATCTCTAATTCTCCTGTCCAAGTTCTAAAAAATTCTCTAAAGTTAAATGCATTATCCGATACATCCACATACCTAGGCATCAATTTATCTAAATAATATGTATAAATATTAAGTTGTGGCAAATCGCTATACGGATTAGAATCACCAAAATGTTCTATATCTGCATCCCATTCTAATTTAGCTGATTGTTCCATAATGTAATCCCATGTATAAATTTCATCTTCTTTAAAATCACTTAGTAAATTAAATGGTGTTCCAGATAACATCAATACTTTAGTTTTATAATCATCATGTATCTTTACGACACCATCGATTGTCTTTTCTCCTAAACTTGTTTTTGTTCCTTCATGTGCCTCATCAATTACCACTAAGTCCCAGTTATTATTGAAAATTAGTTCATCTTTATCAAAATTACCACCTACTTCTGATGATCCTCTTAAATCTTGAATAGAAGCAAAATATACAAATGGTTTATCGCTATCAATTAAGCTTTCTATATTTTCTCCAAAAGTTTTAGAACCATATTTATAATCACTATCTTTTAAAAATATTTTATTAAAGTCTTCAAACCATCCATTATTTACGACTGGTCTATGTGTAATTATTATTGTTTTTTTATACTTCTGCCTTTTTACTATTTCTAATGCAGTTAATGTTTTACCAAAACGCATTTTAGCATTCCAAAGCATAATATCACTTTTTTTAAAATTTTCAATTGTTTTCTTTATTGCTTCTTCCTGTTCAGGTCTAAATACAATTGGATCCCTATCATAAGAGATCTGTTTTGCAGTTAACGCCTGTCTATTGTCTTTAACAGCCTTAATAGCTTGCTTAGCAGTTTCCAAATCCACAACAAACCATTCGTTTTGTTTATTCTCTGTATCAAAATAATATCTTTCTAATCCGGACCTTAATAAAACATTATGAACTTTTGTATCTTTAAATGAATTACCGTTATTGTCAACTGCTAATTCTGTATATAATAATTCATATTTTATACCAGCTGTTGATGTATAACTATTAATCCTATTTTTAGCGGCCTCATTTAATTCTTCAGAATTTGGTTGCAATTCTAACAAAGATTTATTTGTATGAACTGTAGCCTCTCCTATTTTCAATTTTCCACTATGAATTTCATCATTAATTCTAAAAATATAAATCAATTTATAACTAAATGTTGACGTAAATTTATTTGTTTCCATTTTTTCTACTCCTATTTAATAATGTAGTATATTTTATTTGTCTATTAGTTTCCCAATTCATTATTTTACAATAAATTCCATTATGTTTTTTATAATTATTTTTTTCACAGCCTATACAACTTATTTTTTGTGGCACATCTCCAAATAATGACATATTAATTGCTTCATCCGTTTTGCAACTATATGGAACTACAAATTTTGTGCCGTCCATTTGCCACACATTCCAAGAAATAATTTTCGCAATCTCTATAATATCTTCAATTAGTGGTTCTTCTTTAAATTGGTATAAATAATTATCTATAAATGCATACAACAAATTTTCTCTTGCAATCAACAAATTATCTCCTTGAAATTCAAAACCATAAGTATTTTTATATGCTTTCTGTACCCAATCCATCCATTCTAACTTATCATTTACATTTTCATTTATAACTCTTAATTTTCTATCTAATAATCCTATCCTATTATTTACTTCTATAATATCACCTGAAACATTATCATATCTACTTACCAAATATGGTGCTTCCCCACAGGATACTTCCAATCTAGTATTTTGAACATAATCTTGCCATGTTTTATTCGTTTTAGTTGGAAAATTTATTCTTTCCTTATTTGAAATCCAACTTTTATCACTCTCAATATTAAAAAAATTATCTTCCCCTGACCAAGCATTATCTATTAAATTATTTTGTGAATTACAAATCCAAGATGGAGTAAAAACTTCAGCCTTATCTCTTATTCTCTTTTCTTGTTCTTCTTTACTTTTCTTTACTCTAGGTTTAATTACATTTCCATTATGGCCTGTAATATTTTCAATTTTTATATTATCTTTAACTCCAAATCCTATACCTTTATCTCTATAATTATCAGTAGCCCAAATAATATTGTTATTTGTCGTATGATCTTTAAGAAGGATATGTAATAATTCATAATTTGTTTTTAGCAATATATTTTCCTTTATATCTGCACTGTTTTCCATATTTTCCTCCCTTCAAATCAGTATAAATATTCTATATTATCTTATATCACAAATTATTCTTTTTCTCAATATAATTCTTGATATTTCTCTTTATTATATATTTTTAGTTTCTTCCAAAGAAATGATCATAAGGGTATCCAGTCTTAACATATAACTCTGTTAACTCCATCTTATACTTTTCTAACAACTCCAAATATTTTTGTTTAAAAACATTTTTGCAAATCCACTCAACACCTTTACCAGAAATAACAATTTTACCATCAACTAAAAATTTATATTGCTCAAATCCATTATCACACATTTTTTTAATAGCTTTTCTAACAGTATTTTCTTTCCTATTGAAGTAATTGCATAACTGTTTTATATCCATGTCTTCATTCCACCAATTTTCATTGTGTTGTACTTTCAATAATTCTTCATATTGTCTAATTCTATCTTCAAAAAAATCCACATCAGCATCTATTAAAGATTTTTCTTTTTGAAAATACACATTTAGTAACCAATAATACCCTTCAATTAAAACAAAATATTTTCTACTTCTTACTTTTTCACTTCTCCATCTACAAGTTGGATGTTTTTTTAACATAACCTCTATAGCTTTTCTTAAATCAACATGTGATATTTCTTTTCCATGTTTAGTCGTTAATCCTAAATTGTGTAATCTATTTAAAATTTTATTGTATGATAAAAAAATACTATCTAAAGCTTGCTCCGAATCTCTGAACACTTTTCATCACTTCCTTAATATAAAAATTTATTAATGCTAGTTTATGTAGCATTAATAATAAGCAAAATTTATTTTGCTCGAATATAGGTAATATTTTTTAGTACCTAATATTCGCCAGCGTGGTGTTTTGACACCCTTTTGGCTGTTTAGGGAAAAATCCCTAAAACCCTTTTTGTCTCTCCGAGGGAAATTTTTATTCATTTTTTTAGTAACTCTTGTTTGTATTTTAGAAAAAGTTTGAACAAAAAATTCAAACTTTTTCTATTTACAATTGTTATAATTTATATTATAATTTTATTATATTTTTAGATTGAGTTAGCAAATAGTTTGGTCGCTTATGCTAACTTTTTCTTTTGTTTTTCTTTCTTCTGTAATTGCAATTCCATAACACATTTCATTTAGAACTTCAACGATTTCTTCTGAAATTTCTGTATCATTTTCAGTAGATAATTGTTCAATTAATTGCTCTTTATTATATCTTGTTGTAATAACAATTGGTAATTCATTATCATATCTATTACTAATAATTTTATATAACTTTTCCAAAGCCCATTTGCTTAAATTTTCATTACCAAAATCATCAATAATTAACATATCTACATTAGAATATAGTTCAATAATTTCTATTTCTGATAGTCCTTCTTTGTTAAATGATGCTTTAATTCTATCAATTATAGAACTACTTTTTTCCATTAATACAATTTTGTTTTGTTCAATCATTTTATTAGCAATACAAGCTGCTAAATATGTTTTTTCATAACCTATATTTCCATAAATAATTAGTCCATTTTTTATCTCTGATTCAATACATAAATCTGTAAATTTTATTAATTGATTTATAATAAATGTATCTTCATATGTATCACTAACATTTTCAAAATTATATTTTTGTAATCTTTTTTTCATATAGTTGTCTTTATAAATACTATTTATAATTTTTTTATACTCTTCTTGTCTTTGTTTTTCTTCTTGTTCTAAATCGAATTCTTTCCAAAATTGAACTGCTTTTTCACAATTACATCTTTCATATTCAATCATGCTTTTGTCATAATTTACATATAAATAATCGAATCCAATTGGCTTTAAATCTTTATTACAGAATCCACATTTTGCACCTTCATTGGTGATAATTTTATAATTTGAATTCTTTAAATCCACTTCTATTCTCATCGCCTTCTTTTTCTATTTTATTTCTAATCTTTTTCTCTTCTTTAGTGTTACGTTGCGTTACTGTAACGTTACTTTTTTCTTTTTCACTTTTCATTTTTTCACGATATTTTTGCTGTCTTAAACAATTTTGTAATCTGATTTCTTCAAGTTTATCAGCACTTTGATACTTAGACCAATTTTTAATTTTATAAAAATTATCTTCTATAATAATCATTTTTAATTCTTCAAATTTTTCCAAATATTTTATAATTTTTTTCTCAGACTTTCCCATAATCTTTGAAATATCATCAGCCGTCATTGGCTTATCTTCTGTTATAGATAATCTACCTTGATAATTGCATTTCATTGCTGTTATTAAAAGTTGTATCCATACTCTAATTATTGTATCTCCATCCTTTTCACTTTCTAGCAATTTTATTTTATTATTATCAAAAAAATTTGTAGATAATTTTAGCCATTGTAAATCTGCCATATCCTCCTTTCCTCACTTTCTCTAGAAGCTAATCTATCGATTCTTGTTCCATTTTTATTAAATATTCATCTAAAGCTTGTACTCTAAATAAATATTTCCCACCAACTTTTGAACATGGTATTTGTTTTCTTCTTACTAATTGATTTATCAACCAGTATGATATTCCTAAATACTCAGATGCCTCTTTCATTGTTAATGTTGTCCTTTGTACTTTTTGTAGTTCCATAATATCACCTCCTATTTTTTTGTAATTTAATATTGACTTTTGTTAACAAATGCATTATATTGATTATAGTTAACTTTGTAAATACTTTTTAGGTTATTTTGATAGCAGGTTAACTTTAGTGTTTTTGAATATCTGTTAACGGAGGAATTATGAAAAAAGATAAAATAAATAGTAATATACATCTCTCTATTACTAGTGAAGAAGAAATCCAACATATCACACTATTGTATGGTGATCCGGATCGTAAATTACCTAAAGGTGTTTCGGTTTTAGATATTATCAAGGATTGTTTAACTGAAGATGAATATAAAGAATATGAAGAATTATTTACTCAACGTGTAAAAACTAAACCTTTTACAAATGAAATAAAAAGAAAAATAGATTGTTTAAATATCCCAAAAAAGCTACATTACTATGAATTAGACGAACTCTCAAATTGTCATTTCTTTATAAAAGACCATTTCTCAATTGATGACATAGGAACAAATCTAATTAATTTTTTAAATACAAATTTTTCTAATTTTGATGAATATTTTGTTTGGTTTACTAAATTTTTCACTTCTTATGTAAAATATTTTGAAAAAAGTGATATAGAAAATTTAAAGGTTGATAAGTCTTATAGTTATAGCGAGATTGAAAATTTAGGAAAAAAATATTTCAAATCAATAAAAAAAGATGCTATAAAAGTTCAAAAGATTTACTCTGAATTTGTTGATTACATATTCATCAAACATCCTCTTGAAAATTCAAGGACAATGACTAATAAGATACGTTTTTATATTTATTACACTTCACATTTTAAAACTTTAAAGCAATATGTTACTGATTATCAAATTAATGATGCTTTTAATTTTAGAATAATTCCAAAATATCTCGAAACTAGTGAAGAAAAATTGTTAGAGTTTTTCACAACAGGGAAACATTTTGCTGATGTATATGCCGAAACTGATGCAACAAGTTCTAATGTCTATACCATACTTTATATTACATTGTTTAAATTTGTAGAAGAAAATAAATATATAATAAAAAAATGTAATAACTGTGGTAAATACTTTATAACTGATAATCCAAGAGTTAGTTATTGTGACAATTTATTTAAAGGCTCTCAAACTTGTAAAGATATTGGAAATCAAATTGCTCAAAGAATTAAGCAAGATAATGATAAGGTATATGGTAAATATCGTAAAATTTATGCTAAAAAAGCTATGTTGGTAAAACGTAACCCTGATATAGAAGTTTATAAAAAGGATTATGAAAAATGGAAAAAAGAAGCTAAAAAATTTATGAATGAAATTAGAAATGAAAAGAAAAGTTATGATGAATTTGATAAATGGTTAGATAAAAATTAGAAACTGTACATTTTAATATACAGTTTCTATCATTTCTATTAATTATGTAAATTTTCAATACTAATATTTGTTGATCCACAAATTGAACATTTTTTTGGTTTACTATTACCTACAACTACATCAAAATCTCTATTAAAGCAATCAAAGCAAAATAAATATGGTTTCATAGAAATTGCCTTTCTCTTATTATCCACCATAACATGGATATAGTCTTTTACGGGGTTATCCCCTAAAATAAAATCTGGCTCTATAAACAAAGATGTCTTCAATTTTAAAAATCTTTCATCAGTTAAATCTATTTCATTATAGTCATAACTATCATACATAAATATTACATATCTTCTTTCGCGTTCGTGTGACCACTTTGAATCTTTAACTGATAATATCCAATATTGTAAAATTTCTTCTAGGAAACTTTTCTTGTTTTGATTATTCATATCAAAACAATCAATTATACTAAAAAGAAATTCCAATTCTTTTTTTGCCTCTTCCTCATCATAAATTACATCAAAAGCAATAACTTGTGAAAACATAGGAATTTTATCCTTGGATTTTTTATTATAATACATTATTGGAGATAATATTTCAGCCATACGATCATCTTTATATCCATATATACATCCGCCATAATTTTTCATCATTTCTGAATCATTTAATGATTTGCAAAATGATGAAACATAATAATTTCTCTTAGGCAAAAAATCTATATTTTCAATCCACGGATAATTACTCCATATATTTTTTTCAAATAACTCTGGAATAACTTTTTGTTCTCTTTCATCATTTAATCTCTCAATTACTGACATCCATATTTGATGATTATTAATACTTTGTTTCGCAACATCTGAACTTATATATTTACATATGTAATCTTCATTATAATTATTACGTGACTTTAAAATATAGTTGCTTATACTTGTCATAAGTACACCCTTTAGTGGACGTTCTGTTGGTACATCACCATTTAATTTATTTAACTTTGATACTAATTTATATAAATTATATATTTCTTCTCTTGTAAATGTCCAAATCTTAGTCCTTTTAGCACATCTAAAATAACTTATATCATTTAATAAAGAAATATATGCATTTGTAATACTAGCAATCACTTTTTTTTCAGAATCACTATTATTCAAATTATTTAAAATACCTTCCACGATCTCAACTAGTTGTTCAGCATAACTTTTACTTTTTTCAACAGTAAATTTTTGATATGTAATGTAATGAAGTTTTAATTGAGGAAACAACCCCTCAAACTCTTTTATGTCCATTTCTTGTTTAATATCAGGAAACCATGATATAATTTTCTGCATTCGTGTTTTGAATGTTACTAATTCGTACAAATATACTTTAAGTGCATTGAATTGGATTAAGGATGCTTCAAAAAATAAAGAATTTATAATAGCAACTTCATATTCAGTTGTTCTAAATAATCCTAATCCTGATCTTTGGTTAAGATCATAATCGTTAACTAAAGAAACTAAAATTTCTTTATTCTTATAATTAGGATTCCTTTTAAATTTGTCCATTTGATTCTGAATATTTTCTAACTGACATTCAATAGCATTGGCAGGCCAATTTTCTGGTTTAGTATCGATTGTATCAAATTTACAATTCATTCATTCACCTCCTACAATATAAAATCTCTAATTTAATAGCTCACTAAATAAACTTAGTATAATCATCATCTGTATATACTTTTTAATATTTCTATTTGTTATTTCTTTTTATCTTCTAATAACTTTATATCACCTTCTATTTTTTGCCACTCTTCCTTTTTTGGAAAAGCTAGTTTTAATTCATCGCTTGAGTCTATTGAAGGGTATATTTCTATTCCTTCTTCTAATAATTCAGATAATGTAAGCATACAATGAGTTATCTTTGTTTCTTCTTCTGGTGTAATTTTTCTATCTAATGGTATTGAAATTGATTTAAAGCTTTCAATACATTTTTTTCTATCTTCTTCTTCAACTTTTTCTTTTATATCTTTAATTATTTTCTCCTTCTCTCTCTCCTCTAGCTTCGACTTTTCTAATGCATATTCTAAATCCATTTTTTTAATAGTCCTATTTTGAATTCTAATATCATTACATTTCTTTATAAAATCTGCAATCCAATTTAATGTTTTTCCAGCTATTGGTGCACCAGCCATAACAAATGATATTATTAACCAACTCGATCCAACATCTACTCCTTCAAAATTCACTTTACTATATGTTTCTCTTAATATAGGGCATTGATTAAATGTTATATCTAACCCCTTTACAATATTAGTTAACTTATCTAAATCTGTAAGATTGTTTGGGAGTTTTATATAAATACAATTTTCATCATTTTCCATTTCATAAGCATTTTTATTATCAATAATTGCTTCACATTTAGCTTTAACTAGGTTAAATGCATTTTTAAAGTTTGTAAAATTTGTTTCTAATACTGTAGTAGTATCAGTAGATGCTATAAAGTTATCTCCCATATCAAAAATATTTTTTACAGAATTACCCATAAATTCAAATTCGTTCAAACGATGTAATGCTTTATTTACATTTTTCCAATTCATAATTTTTTGATAATTATTTCCATTAGCAGATACTCTTTGGCATTCCAATTCTAATAAGTTATAGTACTCTTCCACTTGTTTTTTTAATACCGCTGATCTCATATAAATTCTCCTTTTTTGCTACATTATATCACAAAGCCCGCAGATAATCTACTATTTTCAAGATATTCATCGCTTTTGTATTACATATTTTGTCTAATTATAAAAATTTTTAAGTTTCTTTTTGAAAACTATTGTAATTCGTTAACTATTATTATATAATATTTTTGTTAACAATTGTAAGAATACTCCTCCCACCCATAGTTATACTTGAAAGGAGGTGAAATAAGTAATGGCTGGGAGTATAGAAAAAAGAGGAAAAAACAGTTACAGGTTAACAGTATCAGAAGGATTTGACCTAAATGGAAGACCAATGATACACAGAAAAACCATTCATGGAACTAAAAAAGAAGCAGAAGTTGAACTAGCAAAATTTGTTACTGAAGTACAAAATGGTCTAGTTATAGATGGTAAATCTCTTAAATTTGCTGAATTCGTTGATGTATGGAAAAGAGATTATGGCTCAAAAGAACTAGCTCCATCAACATATAAAAGATATTGCAGAATGTTAGAAACAAGACTTTTACCATACTTTGGGCATTTATATATTAACAAAATTAAACCAACTGACATTATGAAATTCTATGATTTACTTGAAAAAGATACTCAGTTAGTTAGAAAAAAAGGTAACAATGGTTCAAAAACAAAAAAGCCCTTATCTGGTAAAACAATTTTAGAACATCACAGATTATTAAGAGCAATGCTTCACAAAGCAGTTTATTGGCAATTAATAGTGGCGAATCCTGCTGAACGTGTTCAACCACCTAAAGCTAGGAAACCAAAAAGAAAATCTTATGATGATGAACAAACTAAGATATTACTAGAAAATCTTGAACTATTACCTAGCGAAGATACTAAATACAAAGTTGCAATCATTCTTACAGTATTTACTGGTGTTCGTTTAGGTGAATTAATGGGATTAGAATGGACAGATGTTGATTTTAAAAATGGAATAATTAGTATTAATCGTTCTAGTCAATATCTATCAGATATGGGAGTTTTCACAAAGGTTCCTAAAACAGAAAGTTCCATTAGAGAAATTGCAATACCTGAATTTATCATTTCTTTACTTGAGGAATATAAGTTATGGTATGAAGAACAAAAATCAGTTTACGGCGAATTATGGACGAATTCTGATAGGTTATTTGTACAAGTAGATGGCAAACCAATGCATCCTTCTACAATTAGCAAATGGTTTGTTAAATATGTTGGTCAAATAGGATTACCTGTAATTAATTTTCACGGATTAAGACATACAAATGCAAGTTTACTAGTTGCACAAAATATTGATATAGCAGTAATTTCTGCGAGACTAGGTCATGCACAAATAAGTACTACACTTGACTTTTATGTGCATCCACTACTTTCTCATAATAGAAAAGCTGGCTATGCACTAGAAAACTTATTATTACCGACAAGGTCTTAATTTGAACTTTTTTTCTAATTTTCACAAATTACAAATTTTCACGATGTAAAAAGGTAAAAAACTTTGAGATTATATATCTCTTTCCCAAAAGTTTTTTACTATAAATTTTAAAATTTTATTGCAATTTACATTATTAAATTATGTTAAAAATTTAAAATATTTATTTATAACATTATAATGTAAGTATAAAATTTTAATGAATTTTTATTGATATTTATGGCATTTGAGGTATTTATTTTACCCAATTTTTACCCAATTCAACATAATATCGCCATTTTTAAGCATTATTGCAACCAATTTAAAGGCATAAAAAAATACCCACAGTCGTTGAAACTGTAAGCATTTATACTTTGGTTGCGGGAGTAGGACTCGAACTTACGACCTTAGAGTTATGAGAAAATATTTTAACTTTAGTCAATTGTATTTTTAATATTCTTTTATCAACACTCGTTTTTTACAGTATAATCTTATATATCAAATCCATCATATTATTTTTTTCAAAAAGGCAAAGCGAAAAGACTGAGCAGAATTAAGCTCAGCCTTTTAATATTTAGTTTATTTTTTAGCTCCAGTAAAAACTTTCATTTTATCTTACGAGTATATCAGAAAATTTTGGGCAACTTTCCACAAATTGTTCTATATACTCATTTAAATTATTTAGTTTTGGAATTATTTATAATTTCAGTATATAATTTTCATTTCAATTTTTATATATTAAAGTCATCAAATTCTAAGTCTGCAAATTCTATGTTTTCTATATTTTTTACATTATTTTCTTCATCTAATGTCAACTTGAATACCTCCGGTGAATTTAGTCTTTTGTTAAAGATGATTTTTCCATTGTAGCTTAGCGTTATTTCTTTGTTTGGAGTTACGTTTTCTACTTTGCACCATTTCATGAGTAGAAAGGTCATGGCATTTCCATGTGTAAAAATTGCAATCCTTTTGCCTTTATTTTTCTCTACAATTTCATTGAATACTGATTCCATTCTTTCTCTTACGTCTTTTTGACTTTCTCCGCCTTCTGTTTTGAAGTTTTCGTCTTTGAATTGTCTTGTGTACCAATCTGGATATTCTTTGTCATTTGGTTTTCCGGTTCTTCTTTCGTCTAGTCTTTCATCAAGATTTGCCTTAAGATTTTGTTTCTCCATTAAATATTTTGCTGTTTGCAATGTTCTTACGCAGTTGCTTGCGTACACTACATCTATGTTTTGAAGTTCTTTTTCGTTGCTTAACTTTTCTGCTCTTCTTTCTCCTGTAACGCTTAGTATTATTTTTTCACTTTTTATTAGGCTTTCCTGAGTCGTATTGTAACTTTCTATGTTGTTTTTCATGTTAAGTCTTACTGAATGTCTTATTAGATATACTGTTGTTTCCATTTTTTCTCTCCTATTATTTTTTCAACATTATATCACTTTTTCTAAAATTGTATAACCATTTTGCTATATAAATACCAAATTACGTTATCTATATTTTCTGATATTTTGTTTTCTTTTATAATTTGCTCTACTTCTTTTTCTGTTATTACACTTTTATATACTTTTATTTTTGCATTTGTTAAAATTAATTTTTTGTAATCTTCATCAATAATGTTTAATAATTTTTCTCGATTATCAGTAAAATCTATTTTCATGTCTTCATAGTATCTGCAGATTAATTGCATATATAATTCTGATTTTCTTATTTCTTGTTTGTGTGCTTCTAAGAATTTTACTAATCTTTCATAATCAATTTTTTGTGATCCTTTTGTAAAATCATATAATGCATATAGTAAATATGTTAATATTGATTTTTCTTCTTGATTAATAAATTTTTCGTAATATTCGTTAATTTTTTCATCTAATAATTCTGTTGTTTCATGGTTTTTTGCATCCCAACGCAATGCTTCTTCATATTTTGGGCTTATTACTCTAGATTTTTTCATAAAACTTGGAATATTAAGAGCTCCTGAACCTTTAGTGCTTCTTTTTACCGAATGAGTATCAGCACTAGCTTCAAATAAATTTGAAGTATTAAACATTCTTTGAGCTGAACCCGAAAAGCTTTCTTCACATTCATAATCCATTGCATCTATTCCTTCAAATGCATCAAACATGAACTTGTTACTTAATGTTGTTTCTTGATATTGAGGTACATCAAGTAGCTTATTTTCTCTTTCATATACTGTTATAAAAGATGTGTATTCAGAATTTATATTGTATTTTACAGCTATGTCTATTATCATTTTCTTGTAATTTTCTATTTTTTCGTAATCGTATGTATTTTTAATGTAATCTTCTAAACGTTCTATTTCTTGTTTTGCAAATAGTACTTCTAGGTCTACATCAGTGTTAGTTATTTCTTCTTTAGCAATTTTCCATGTGTATTCTTTGCCTAAAATTTTGCCTTTTAATTTTATATCATCTTTTAGCTCTTCTATTTTTGCAAATACGTTAAAGAATTCATAGTTAAATAGGCTATTTTCTTCTTTTATCTCGTCTACTAATTTGTTTTGCCCATAATCTACTTGTATGTCTTCTACCATTGGTGTTTGTATTCTTGCGAATGTTCTTATTATTTTGTCATCTATTTTTTCGTTTGGTTGTATTAATTCTGCTTTACCATTACCAGCTTTAGCCATTTGCTTTATAAAATATGAGTTTACATTGGAATCTATTCCGAATGGGAATATTCTACTGTTTTTTTCATGTTCTTTTACAAAATCTATTATTTGCTTTTCATTTCCAACTTGACCATCAGTAAATAGTAATATTACTTTTTCTGTATTTTCGTATAGTGCAAATTTTATTGGATTTAGTATTTCTGTACCTCCTGAAGCACGCAAACTGTTAATATATTTTTCCGCTTCTTGAATATTTTTCTCGTTATATTCTAGTGCATGCGCACTCATTACTTCAAATTGATGGTCAAATGCTATTATGTTAAATTTATCTCCTTCGTCTAATTGCTTTAAGCATTCGATTACTGCTCTTTTGGTTTCTTCTAACTTAACGCCCATCATCGAACCAGATATATCAATTAAGAATAAATACTCCTTTTCACTATCTTCGTATACATCGTCTATTTCTGGCATGAATGATAGATATAACATGTCTTTACCATCTCTTGTTTTTGATATAATTGCTCTTGATGATAATTCATTTTTTAATTTTATATCTAGTTTAAAGTCTTTTGATAAATCATAATTTTCTACTTTTATGTTTTTTTCGTCTATTATGTTTATTTTATGGCTTGGGCAATTTATGTTTTCTACGTTTAAAGTTTTGTCTATATTTATAGTAAAATCTACTGTATAATTAGTTTTTCCATATATTAATTTGTTTGTAACATTTGATTTATATCTTGGCGTTACAAGTGTTGGTATTAATATTTCTATCTGGTTGTCTATAATTTTGAATTTATCTATGTATTGTATTTTTACAGTTACTTCTTCGTCCTTATCAATTTTTCCAACTGATATTTTAAATATGTTGCCCGTTTCTTGTTCCATCATGTAAGCACTGTTACCTTTAACAATGTTTTGTTGGTATTCTCTTTTTGCTTCGCCCTTTTCTTTGCATTTTCCTTTTAATATTTTATCTCCAACCTTTATTTCAAATCCAACAACTGTTGCAGTTTCTACTATTGGAAATGTATAGCCAACTTCTAAAACTTCTTTTGTATTATTTTTGTACATTTGTTCAATTTCAAATGCTCCAAATTTTCCTATTACATTACCTGTTATTTTTACTTTTTTTAGAGATAACTCTCTTAAATCTACATTTCTCATTTTTTATTTTCCTTCTATATAATCCTAGTCTTCTAACATTTTTTCTACATATTTTTTTACATTTTCAATAATATGCTTATATTTTTCACCATTTTCTTGTGAATAATTCATTTCAAATATGTCACATACATTTTCTCTAATGTATATTTCTTTACCGCTTCCAGATATTTTGGTTTTTTCACTATTGTACTCTGAAGTTTTTTCTTGTAATTTTAACTTTGGATTTTTGCAGTATCTTCCAAACTATACTCTCTTATTTCTTCTGTCGGATTTTCCAAAATATATTCTCTTATTCTATTTAATGGCATATACTCTGATTGTAATTTTTTTATAAGAAGTATCCTATTTAAATGTTCATCATTATATACACTGTTTACTCCGCTTCCTTCTGGTGGTAATAATAATCCTTTACTTATGTAGTAGTGTATAGTTCTTTTCGTAACACCTGCCTTTTCTGCTAATTTTGAAACCTTATATTCCATTTTTGTTCATCCTTTCCTGAAACTTGATTATTTTTTTCATCTCCCTGATTATTATTTTGCCATCGTTACGTAACGATGGCAATATATATTTATAAAAAAAATTAAAGAATGCAAATTGCTGCATTCTTTTTCACTTATATTAATTTTCATTTATTAAATGTACAGGATATTCTCCATTTTTTATAACATTTATAATCTTTTGAGGTTTCAGCGGATATTTTTCTAATTCATCTATTTTAATCCATTCGTAGTGAATATCACTTTCAATTCCGCCTTCCATATTTTTCATTGTGTATTCTATTTTTTTATCTTCTTCATTGCAAAACTCTGCTTTGTATACGAACATAATCTCATGATATTTTATTCCTTTTAGCTCAAAGAAGTTTTCTATTGTTGATATATATCCTGTTATTTCTATTTCTTTGCCTATTTCTTCTTGTATTTCACGTTTTACTGTGTCTTGTGAGTTTTCTCCTATTCTCACATGTCCGCCCAGCATGGCATAATGGATTGCTGTTTCTCCTTTGTGTAATAATATTTTTCCATTGTGTATTATTACTCCTGCTGCTCTTATGTTTAATTTGTAGCCATCTATTTTTATGGCTAAATCTCCTGGTTCGTATGCCAATTTATCTCCTCCTTTTTATTTTTTCAAATGTATCTTCTTGTAATTTCATTTTATATAACATATTTTGCTCATTTACCTTATATAATATTTCTAATCTCTCCAAATTTCTCCATTTATAAATTCAGTTATTGCCATTATAAATGCTTCTCTTGTTAAATCATATCTTGTAACCACATCTTTTGTAAGATGAGCTATGCCACCTTTTTCATTTTTTAGCCCGTTTCCATTAAATATTTTGTCCATTACAATTCCTAAATCTGTATCTATAATTTTCTTTACATATTTATCTGGTACTGGAAATGCTGGACCTGTGCCAAAACTCTCATATCCATTTTTATCTTTGATTACAGCTATTTGAATAATGCACCATTTTCCAAGTTTATTTGTAATTCCAGATTCAACTCCTATAAAGAAATCCGCTTCTACCTTGTTATCCTCTGCATATTTAATCAAGTTGTTTACTCTATTGCTTGCTCCTTGATAAATCTCATCATTCACAGGCTCATCGCTAACACCTGAGTCAACAGATATTCCTAATACTTCTACATTCTCGTAAAATTTTTCAAATGCCTGCTTTGCACCTTCAACTTTTCCTTTATTGTTTGTTCCTATTAAAACTTTCATAATTAGCTGACTCCTTTATTTTCTATAATTCAAATTTATATATTTTTTCATCACCTATTTCTCATATTGATATTCTTGTATTACTTTTCCATCTACGTCTTTTAATATTATCTTGTTTTCATCTAATATGATATAGCTGTGTGCTGTGTTGCATTTTGGTAGTGATATTGACCCTGGATTTGCAAATATCAAACCTTCTTTTTCTTCTATAAATCCTTGATGTATATGTCCATAAATCATTATGTCGAAATCGTCATAAGGTATGTTTTCTATGTTGTATTTGTGACCATGTGTGAAGTAGAATTTTTTTCCGTTTATCTCCATTAATATGTGGTCGTTAAATTTGAATTCTGAAATCATTTCGTCTACTTCTGCGTCACAGTTTCCTCTTACTACTAATAGCCTGTCTTTCATTGAGTTTAATGTTTCTGCAACTTTCATTGGGTTGTATTCTTGGCTCAAATCGTTTCTTGGGCCGTGGTAATATAAGTCTCCTAATAATATTATTTTTTCTGGGTTTTCTCTTTCTACTATTTCTCTTATTTTGTCGGCATAATATCCCGAACCATGTATATCTGATATAACTAAAGCTTTCATGTTATTTTCCTTTCTATATTTTTGAATTTTTCATATTATACATTTTATTGCAGTAAATTATATAAGTTTGTTTCAAAAATGTTTCATCCTAGTTTTATTTTCGTTTTCTATATTATATCATAGTTTCATAATATTAAATAGATGTTAAATATTTAAATTACAACATACTTTTACAATTAAACTAAATTATAACATAAATTCTTGTCATGCAAAAGGCGGGGGATAATATCCCCCGCCTATGCAGTATGTTAGACAGAAACAGTAGCAGCACGTTTTCTCAGAGCTTTGTGCTTTGCCTTTGCTTCCTCATCCCGTGTACATACCCTAATTACAGAACCATTTATGGATTTTTCATCGTGTAGCACCGTAAAAACGTCTCCCACGCTTACTGGCGCAAATCTCTTGAATTTTTCGAGTGGTACATAAACCACCCGAGATTCGCTTGTAAGATAGTCTTTTTTCTGGCTCTCAATGGTCCAGATAAACTCAAGTTCGCATTTAGCAAACAGGTTGTCTTTCTGTCTAATTTCCAAATAGCTTAGCATCTGTGTCCTCCATTTTTACCAAAAATTTTACTTATTTGTCTACATACCAGCTTGTCTAGCAAACTGTTCTTCAATCGCCTTGACAAGTGTCATAGCGATTCCTCCTTTCATTCATACTCTTTATTATATCATATTATTCTCATTTTGGCAAATTATACCAAAAATCAATCGCATAATCGTGTATTTTTCGTATTTTTTCTAAAAATTATTCAGAAGTTCATTACACCTCTGAACAATTTTTATTATATATTATCCTGTCTTATTGTTTCTATTATGTTTTGCTTGTTTATTTTGTTTAACGAATATTTCATTGTTAGTCCTACTATTATAAATACAAATATTACAGAAATTATTATTGCTTGCCATGGTACTATAAATCCAAAGTCTATCGAATTTGTAAATGATTTAAATATTGCATATGAGCCTAAAAGCCCTATTGGTATTCCTATTAGCAATGATTTTGCTCCATACATTATGCTCTCTAATTTTATCATTTTGTTAAATTCTTTTGTTGTCATTCCTATTGATTTTAGGTTTGCAAATTCTTTTGAGCGTAGTATCATGTTTGTTGTTATTGTGTTGAATATATTAGTTACACCAATTAGTGTGATTACTGCTATGAATCCATACAAGAATATTGATATGAGTATTATTATTCTTTTTTGTTGGTCTGCAAATTGAGCTAAGTTTGTTATCGTTACATCTTTAAATTCTTCGCCTTCTTTTTTTAGGTCTGTTAGCTTATTTTCTATTTCTGATGGTTTTTGTGCATCTATGCATAGATTTCCACTACTTAATTCACTCCTATCTTTAGTAACTACTGGATAGTCCTCAGATACAAACAAGTAGCCTCCCTCTGTATAACAGCTTTCATATCCCATTGGTCTTTCTGTTGTAATTTTAGAAATCTTAATTTGCTTTTGCTCATCATCCATAGTAACTTCCATTGATTCTCCAGCTTTAACATTAAAATAATGCTCAACCTTTGATTTTCCTTGCCCTAGATAATGCATCATGTCGTCTCCAAGTATTGCTATATTTGAATAATCTTTCTCGTTCATTCCAAGGCTTTTTACATATGACTTGAAGTAGTCATTGTTAACCATAACAATTGTCAAACCTAGAGTATTATACTCATATTTTCCAACATCTTCTGGGAAGTCTTCTTCATGTATCTGTTTTTTATTTTCTAATTCTTCTTTAGCAAAGTCTGTTCCATATTTGTTTACGTCTATCTCAGCACTAGTCTGGTATGAATAACTGTAACTCTTTATTCCACTCCAAGTTGCAACTTTCTCATACAAAGTTTCATTTCCACCATTTACGGCTATGTTATAGCTCAAATCTGTATAATATGAACCTGTCATCATCTGTCCATAAGTTAAAAATGATGAAAGTGCTATGAATATTGATATACTTACAACTAGCGACACTACTGTTGTTCTGTATTTTTTTCTATTTCTTTTTAAGTTTTTGCTTGCAATTACTCCGCCTATTCCAAATAATTTTTTCGTTAATTTTGATGTTTTTATTTTTCTCGTCTTTATCTTTATATCATCTGTTCCACGTATTGCCTCAATTGGTGGAATTTTAGATGCTTTTATTGCAGGAATTAAGCATGATAAAAATATTGTAATGCCAGAGATTGCTACTGAAATTAAAATTGCCATTCCTGGTACATTATACACAAATTCTGCACCTTCCATCATGTCTCCCATTAATAAATTTACTATCCATAATAAAATTATTATTGCAATAATTCCTAATAAGATTCCAAGTGGAATTGCAATTATACCAATATATAATCCTTCTAATAAAACACTTCTTTTTATTTGTTTTTTAGTTGCTCCAACAGATGCTAGCATTCCATATTGTTTTGTTTTTTCAGATACAGAAATACTGAAGCTGTTTCTTATTACAAACACGCTACTTACAACTATTATTACTATAATAACACCAGCAATTCTATACAAAACACCTAATATACTCTCACTCAGAACTCCTTCAAATCTTAATAAGTCCTTATTAATATCTACTTCAATTTCACTATCAGTTTCAGCTTCTATAGTATTTTTAATTTGATTCATTACATTTTCATATTCTTTTGGATTTTTTAAAGTTACGTAAAAGCTGTCTATCACTGTTTCATTATTTGAATATGTAACTGCCGTATAGCCTGGTGCAGAATAAGGCTCAAGCCCTGTGTTAGTTCTTTTCATTATTCCAACAACAGTATATTCTTTTGTCTGTCCATTAACAATTTGTTCCTCATAATCTTCGTTGTCTCCGGATTTTCCAGTCTCTTGATATATATATTCTTTTGACGAACTCGCTAGATATGGATTTTTTTGATTAAGCTTACTGCCGTCCATTAGTTCTCTTGTTCCAACATTTAAAGTAATCTTATCTCCAACATTAATCTTAACTCTACCATTATCAATTAAATGTTGTGGAATAACAATCTCATTCTCATTTTGAGCCATTCGACCTTCTATCAATTTATATGCACCTTTTTCGAAAGCTTTTTCATTCATAGAAACCACATAAATATATGGTTTATCCTCATTTTGAATACTCTCGAATTCACTGTATCCCAGCTCTTTTGTAGTATAATAACTATCAACCGCATTGTTCTGCGTAATATATTTTTGCTGTTCCTGTGGCACATTAGAAAACGAAATATGATAATCACCATCACTATTCTTAATAAGATTTACAAATGTCTGCTGTGCACTTGTAACCAGCCCCGCAACCGCACAAACCAGTGCAGTAGAAAGCATAATTCCAATAATAGTAACAACAGTACGTTTCTTATTAAGCAATAAATTTTTCTTAGTCAACTTATTTAAAACATTCATTATATATTCTCCATCTTTTCGCCCAATAGGGACGCCCTTTTTTGGGCGAAATTAACTTTTCGTTTCCCAACAGCTTCCTTTACTGGACAAAATTTATATTATTTTTTCTTCTTTTCCCAAGAAAGGGCGTCCCTATTGGGCGAAATTTTTCTCATCCTTTATTATTTTTCCATCTTCTATTGTTATAACTCTTTCTGCTTCTTTTGCTATTTCTAAGTCGTGAGTAATTATTACAACAGTCTGGTTAAACTTTTTGTTCGACAATTTTAATAATGATATTATTTCGTCACTAGCCTTTGAATCTAAGTTTCCTGTTGGTTCGTCAGCTAGCATTAATGCCGGATTATTTATCATTGCTCTCCCTATTGATACACGTTGTTGTTGTCCTCCAGATAATTGGTTTGGTAGATGCTTCTCTCTTTTTTCTAACCCTAATGTTTTTATTAGCTCGTCTAATCTTTTCTCATCAACTTTTTGTCCGTCTAAGTCACATGGCAATGTTATGTTTTCTCTTACATTCAATATTGGTATTAAATTGTAAAATTGATAGATTAAACCAATTTGTCTCCTTCTAAATATTGCTAAATTATCATCATTTAAAGAATAAATATCTTTTCCATCTATGAACACTTTGCCTGAAGTTGGTCTATCCACTCCTCCTAACAAATGTAGCAATGTAGATTTTCCGCTTCCACTAGCTCCAACAATCGCAACAAATTCTCCTTTCTCTATCGAAAAAGAAATATGATCAACTGCATTAACCTGATTTTCACCTTTCCCATAAGTTTTAACTAAATCTTCAACTCTTAAAATTTCCATTATATTTTCCTTTCTCGCTTTGGAATAGCAAATTAAATCTCCAAAGCACTCAATCTGAAATTATAATACACTATCAAAGTGACAAATAAATGACATTTTTAAATTTTTGAATAAATAAGAAATTTCTGCATATATTAGTGCTGCCTAAAACAGAAAATATCAATATTAGAATAGAGCCAGAATTTAAAAATAGAAACAACTTTGATGAAACTGAATTCGTCAAAGTTGTTTCTATTCTTTCAAGCAGAAAAACTTTACCTACTAAATATTGTAATCATATATTAGAACCCGAAAGTGAACGGATTCTATGAATGTCATATAAAACCCGATTGGTTATTAGTATATCAAATTGATAATGATATTTTAATTTTAACACTTGTTAGAACAAGTACTCGTTCTGATTTATTTTAATTTAAAATATAGTTGTTTCTCTTAGCACTGACAACCTATTCCAATTCAAATGTTCTTGTATACAATTCCGTCTTGTCCTATTTTTCTACAGTCACCTCAACTGTCTTTTTATATTCCTTATTATACAACAAATCTTTTACTGTAAAAGTATATGTGCCACTTTGCGTTACTGTATATGTATCTGATTTTTCACCCTCTGGATTTATTATTTCATATAAATTATATACTCCATTTTCATTTCCAAAACAATATTCCAACGTACCTTTTAGCCATGTGTCAAGGCCACCATGACTCTCTACATAATTCCAGAAAGCTTCTTCTGAATTTTCCGAAATAATCCCCTTATCATATTCGTATTTTATTGTCTCACCAAATGTGGAAAAATCTGTTCCATGCCCCTTATTTATAGACAAATGCTCAGTAACAGATATAACATGTTTCTTATCATAGTCCGTCATCTTAGCAATTTGTTCATTACTTATGCTAATCAATCCATCAACAGATGTTACTTTCAAAACAACGGCTGATGCATTTTTTTCTTGTGTAATTTCTATTTTTACTTCTTTATTGCTTTCATCATTTGATTTATTGGTATTTTTCAAAGTTATTAAACCTGCAATAAAAAATATAACAATTATTACTAATATAACAACACTAGCCATTATTTTAATTTTTTTATTTTTCACGTATATCCCCCCTTTAATTTTTTAGCTCATCAAATCCAAATTGCAAAAACTTCGCCCAAAAAGGGGCGTCCCTATTGGGCGAAGTTTTTGCTGAGTATAATTTATTCAGCATCTTTTAATCGTAAGTATCCAAGTTCAACCCATCTGTTATATGCTAAATTTAAGTTAAATAATAGCTTTGGTTTTGCACCAGCTCTGTTTTTATCAACAACACAAGCATAATATCTTTCATCTGGATCATCATAATCTTTTAAATTAAAGAATTTATCGTCTACTTCATTTAAAGAGTATTCATAATTTTTATAATTTTCTTTGTGTATTTGTTTGAACAAACAAAGTGTATCTAATACTTCTTTTACAGTCCTACTAACGGCTAAATCGTTTATGTTTAAATTAATAGGGTCTGTTGCAGTTTCCGCGAGTTGCAAAGTTGAGCCTATAAACATGTTAAAGTTTTGAGCTAAATTCGATAAAATTGTTGCTGTTTTCTTTAGCTCTTCTCCGTTACCAATGTTTTCAATGTCTGTTTTTAGCGTATCGTAAAATACATATTCAACATGCTCTTTATAATAATAATTCATTATTACTTTCTTTAACTCATCGTTTGTGTGGTCTGTTATGTTTATAAAGTATATTGAATTTGCAACCTGTTTATTAAACCAGTTAGTTACCTTTATTGTTTGCGTAAATTCTGTTGATATTTGTGAAAGTCTCCTTGCGAATTCAGCTTGAGATTCATTTTCCTCTTTCACAACATATCCGTTTTCGTCAACTTTTGCTACAGAAGGGTTATCTGGTCTAAATTTAAATTCCAATAATTCGCCTTCTGTTTTATGCAAGTGTTGACCATGCAATTCTTGTATTTCTGGGTTATTTAATATCGTAGTAATTAAGCATAGTTTCATTTTTTCTTCTGACATCTCATTAGAAATTAACAAAACTTTCTTTTTATGTATTAATGCAATATATGCAGCTAAATTAATTGTAAATCTACTCTTACCAGAGTTTGATGGCATTGCAAACGCCATTGTTTCTCCTTGTCTTATTCCCTTAAATACACTAGACAAAATCTTAAATGGAATAGATAAACCATTTGTTAATGTGTTATCTCCTCTAACCAAAAATCCTGTCAAATCGTCATTTAATATAGACCTCTTAAATTTTTCCGTTGCAGTAACCTGTTCAACAGCTCCTTCAACTTCTTCAACAGTCATTTTGTCATACAATTCATAATTTCTTATGTCTGCAATCTCTTTTTGTACATGTTTTACAGGATTTTCTCTGCAACATCTTCTAAGTGTAAATAATTTTTTCAGCTCTGTATATGTCTTTTCCATTTTATATTTAGAATTTTCATAATCGACTTGAATTTGATATTTAAATTCAATAAGCTCATCAGTTGTCCTTGCAAAATTAAATCCTTCTTTTGCAATTTCTGGTGCATACTTTTCACCATCTGTAAACAATACTGTTTTATACACATCTAACAATTGTTCATCTAAAAACAAGCAATCTTTATATAGAAAATAATATGCAGAAATCTGTTTTACATCATTTAGAAGCAAACCAATATATCTCTTTTCAAGTTCAGTATCGGCTAATTCAACAGGGTATCCTAGTCCTTCTTCTTGCTTTCTTTCTTTTATCTTTCTTTCCTTTTCCTTAACCTCTGCATAGTCTTCATATTCAACATTGCCAGACATCTGTAAAATTTGCAATTCATCTAAAGCCTCTTGAAATTTACTCTCGCTAAGAAACTTTCTTATTTTTTCCATTCTATCTCTATTTTCATCTGTTACCTTAATTCTATCAAGTAAATCATAAATAACTTGAGCATTTTCTTCGTTCATATGGTTCGTCCTTTCTTGTACTTACTTTGTTTAAATAATATAAATAAATTCAATTTGTTCATTTCAGCATAACACAAACAGAAATAATTTGTTTTCTTAAATTCAGCATGTTGCTCTTGGTCGAAGCTCCTTCCGCTACTCAAAATGCGAGCTATCAGTTGAATTTTGTAAAAACATAAATTATTTCTGTTTTTATTTTTTTATTAGTCTATCATCGTTATTTTTTCAATTACTGGTTGATTATTTTTTTCAACAGTTCCATTATCATCTTCAACTGTTGTTTCGGCACATATTTTATCTACAACTTCCATTCCACTTGTAACAGTTCCAAATGCAGCATATTGTCCATCTAAAAATGTACTATCTTTGTGCACAATAAAGAATTGTGAACTTGCACTGTTTGGCATAGAAGATCTTGCCATAGAAATAGTTCCTCTTACATGAGAAATTGAATTTTTTACTCCATTAGAAGCAAACTCACCTTTAATAGTCTTACTGCTTCCTCCTGTTCCATTTCCAAGAGGGTCTCCTCCCTGAATCATAAATCCAGATATAATTCTATGGAAAGCTAACCCATTATAAAATCCTTCATTTACTAAATTTGCAAAGTTTTCAACTGTTATTGGTGCAACATCTGCATCTAGTTCTAATGCTATTGTTCCATAGTTTTTCACAACTATTTCAGCATGATGTTTTCCTGTACTATACATATTATTTTCCCCACTTTCATTATTTGTTTGATTATTTTGTGTATTCGCAATTTGATTTTCACTTTCTAAATTATTCTCATTTGTTGAGCTTTCTGTATTAGTTGTATCTTCTAAATTTATAGAATTCCCTTCTGATTGTTTTTTATTTTGAGAATTGTTGTTTATAATAGCATAAACTCCAATTGCAGCAAGCATTATAACTACAACCACTGCTATAATAATATACGACTTTTTCATGTAAATTCCTCCTTAATTATATAAATTATCTTCCTTCATCATATTCAACACTTTCTTCTAAAACTTCGTATTCTCTATTTATTTCAATATGTTGTTCTTCATCTATTCCTTGTGAAAATTTCTTCATGAAGCTTTCTTTTTCTCTTCTTCTTTTGAATGTTTGACAATGCTGCCCTAGCTCTCTATTTTTATAATTTAAAATGTCTCTAAAATTTCCAACACTCTTACTTAAATAATCTAAACCATATGAAAAATCTAGTAATTCTTTACTGCTCCTTAACGCTAAGCACTCTGGTTTTAAGTCTGTCTTTGTACTAAATGGAATTTTCCTTGTTCTCCCTGCTCTATGTAATTTCTATTTAATTCCTCCTCATGTACATAAATTTCAATCGCATTTATTATCTTATCTGGTTCAGTATATAAATTTGTGTTTAAATTTTTCATAAAATTATCTGTATTTGGAATTCCTCCAAACAAGCAAACTGATGCATGCCATATGAATTTAAAGTTTTTAATGCACCTATTGCTGGTCTTAAATATCCAGATTTAATAATACTATCTGCAACATCTTTTTCTGCTGTACTTACACTAGTTATAAAATATCATTCTTCCCCTTAAGTGTCAATGTTTTTTCTTTAAAATATATAAAATGGCCCTTTTTCAATTGACCATTTTTATTCTTTCCTTGATTATGTTTTGAGCATCACTTGGCAATAAATCAGTATAATTTCTAATTAATTTTCTACAATTATACCCCTTTAAAGTTCCAACCTGCGAATTAACCTTTGCAATTAAATTCTTTTCGTTTTCATATTGTATATTTTTTGCTCTCTGACACGTTCTTATTATAACTTGTTTACTAGGTTGTTGATATCCATAAGGATGCGATACCTTTCCTAAAAATGGAACTTCGTGGTAGGCTGTATCTATTTTTGTTTTTTTATTTATAAACTGGTGTGTTTCAGCAAGCTTATTTTGTATAAGAGGCAAAGTATCAATAAGTTGTTTTTTATTGTCAGATATAATAATTATGTCATCTACATATCTGATATATTTATCTAATTTTAATTCTTCTATTACATAATGGTCAAAATTATTTAAATTCAAATTACTTCCTGCTTGAGCTGTAAGATTTCCTATTGCCATTCCATAATTTGAATTACAATCCATTTTTCTTCTATTAGGTACTAAATTTCTTATTTGTTCACTGCATTTATATTCACAATCTAGCGCTGGATTGTTTTCAAATATCACCGGTGTTAAATATAACAATAATTCTTTATGCTTTCCTTTAGATTTGTTTTGTATTAATTTTTTAAACTTTTCACTTACTATTCTTCAATCAACAGACATAAAATATCCAGATAAATCTATTTTTAAGGAAAAACATGGTTTTTTTCCATTGTCAGATGTTTTTATTAAAAAATTTTTTAACATATTCAATGCATATGAAGTTTCTTTTCCTTTTCTGCATGAACAGCAGCCATCAATTAACATATTTTCCAATACATCTTCAACCTCCATCATATAAAAGTGTTGAACTATTCTATCTCCAAATTGTGCAGCAAATATTTCTCTTAAGGCAGGTTCTGTTACAACATAACAGTTAGAATGTTTTGGTTTATATGTACGATTATTTAGCTCATCTAATAATAGGATTAAATTCATACAAAGTTCCTCATTAGTAAAGTTGTATGTACCAATCTTCTTCTTTTTGTTTTTTAGGCATAATTCATATGCCTTGTATAATTCTTCAAATTCTATTTTATCTTCCATTTTTCCTCCGTTATATTTACAATAACATCTTTCCAAAAAGGAAAGATGTTATGTATTTATTATAATGAAACTCCTAGCCAGACGCACAGGATATTGGTTGTTGTTGTTGTCGTTGTCGATTTTGCCAGTACTAAAACTAACGTAATAGCCGTTGTTGTTGTTGTTGGCAGAGGACGACCAATCAAATACTCACAAACGTCGTCAAAGCATTTTTATTGCTCAACTTTTGACAATACCACATATATGGTGGAGCAATCACTTTCATTATATTAAATATCTTTTATTTACTTTATCTTGACTTATCAATGCTTTTATTGTTTGTTTTTCTACTTCAAGAATACTTTTATTAAAGGTTTCTCCCATATTTTCTCTTCCTATTTTACAATTTTCAAACCAAGAACTTCTTACGAAGTTTTATCTTGGTTTGAATCTATGCGTTATTTACATAACGCATTTTTCTTATTTCTAATTTTTTACAAAATTAGAAAGTCCTAGCCAGACGCAAAGGATATAGGTAGTAGCTGTTGCCGTTGACGAAAGTGCCAGTACTAAAACCAACGCAATAGCCGCCGCTGTTGATGTAGGCAGAGGACGACCAATATGTTGCTTTTAATCCATATCCACTATAGTTCGAAGTTGTTATGCCTAATTCTCCTCCAAATGCTGCCCATTCAATTTTGGTTGGAACTCTCCATTCTCCTGATGTAATCGATTTTGCATTTGTAAATGTATATGTTGCACTATTATTATAATCACTCAATGCCATTACATTAAATCTTGCATTTCCACTTCCTCTTGCAGATAAAACATTTTTTGTTCCAAATGGTCCTTTATAGTTGGTTTGACTTATATAATACTCTTTTAAACCCGTTACTGTTGATACTGTATATGAAGTACCACCCCACGAACCACTTCCTCCTTTTTTGAAGTCCTCAAATATTATTCCATCTGGAGTTCCATCTCCATCTGTATCTGCATAATAACCTACTCCCGAATCTCCTGTAAATGTCGGATTTTTTACGGTTACTGTATATGTTGCTGTTTTTTCATTATAGTTTGTGTTAGATGCACTCTTCACAGTTATTGTTGCACTTCCTACTCCAATTGATTTTACTGTTACTGTATTACCACTTACACTAACCGTAGCTACTCCTGTATTTGACGACCATGCACTTATACTTCCAGTACCACTTGCTGTAAATGAAGTGCTATTTGGATATGTTATTGTACTACTATAAGATGATAAACTTAAGCTTCCATTTGCTTTATTTACTTTTACTGTTTGTGTTGTGCTTTGCGTTTTATATCCTGCTTTGCTTGCTCTTACTGTTACCGTAAATGACGAGGTGTTTGTTATTGTTGGCATTGTCGTACTATACGTGCCTCCATTTATTGAATACTCTAATTTTGCATCACTTGGATTTACACTTACATTTGTTAATGCTTTATGCGCTTTTCCATCATATGTTCCTGTGTATGGCGTTGCACTTAAGCTTATTGTTCCATTATTTACTGTTGCTTCATACGTTGCAGATTTTGCTGTATAATTGCTTGCTTCTGCACTTGTTACTGTTATTGTTGCCTTTCCTGCTGTTGTTCCTGATTTTACTGCTACAGTATTTCCACTTACACTTGCTGTTGCTATATTGTTATTGTTTGAAGAAACACTCAATGTTCCTGTATTTTCACTTACCGTAAATGCCGTGTTATTTGGATATGTTATTGTTCCACTCGTCTCAGATAATTTTAATTTTCCTTCTGCCTTATTTACTACTGCTGTTTTAGTTACTGTCTCTGTTTTATATCCAATTCTACTTGCTTTCACAATTACAGAAACCGATGAAGCATTTATTATTTGTGGTATATTTTCTATATACGTTTTTCCATTATCTATTGAATATTCTACTTTTGAATCACTTGGTAACACATTTACGCTTGTTAACATATCATGTGGTTGTCCATCATATGTTCCAACATATGGTACCACATCCAATGTTAATGTTTGGCTTTCTGCTTTAACTTCTTCTACTTCAATTTCATACCCATTCTTTTTTACAATTAAAGTATTATCATTTTTTCTAGTTACTCCATCTATTCTCGATGGAACTTTAGATGTTAAAAATTCTTCTAATGTTTCATCTTTCTTTGTTAGCTTATGCTCTAGTACTAATTGATTTACTTCTTCACTTGCAATTTGATAATATGTATCATTTTGTATTTTTTTTGCATTATCTACAACACCATTTTCTCCTACCAGTGTACTAATACTCACTCCTGCTAATATTAATAAAACTACTATTGTAACAGCTAGTGCTACCATAGTTATTCCACTCGCCCTTTTGTTTCTCTCGTCCATGAATTTTTTCCTCCCGTTTTATTGTTTACAAACATTTGCAATGTTATTCAATTCGCATATTCGGTTGTTTCCGAATATATATATATTTTATCTTTGCGTTTTATAATTGTCAATATAGTATTTGGATTTTTCCGAATAATATTTTTCTTTTATTTGTTATACTTTAGAAAATGTTTATTTAGGAGGCTTACAAGAATGTTATCGTCTGAAGCAATTAATCTTAGAATTACAGAATTATTAAAAGAACGCAATATGTCAGTTTATAAATTATCGTATTTAGCTGGCATTTCTAATTCAATTATTAGTGATTTTAGACGTGGTAAAGTAAAAGAACCTTCCATAAGCTCATTAATTCACATATGCGAAGGTTTTGATATTAGTCTCAAAGATTTTTTTGATTCACCATATTTTACCGATGTTGAAGCAGTTGACAGAATAGAGAAATCTAACAATAATAAAGTAGTTTAGTCTATTATTAATAATCTTTATAAAAAGTTCTTAGTAACTTTTGAAATATTGTCGTCAATTTTTTACCTATAAGTTCTAGTTATTAAAATAATAAATACCGGATTTTTATTCCGGCATTATTTTTTTTCTTCATTTTTTTCTATTTTAACATATTTAATATGTTCCACATTATTATTTTTGCTTCTCTCCACCATTTTTTCATATACTCTATCTCGCAAATCTTGTTGTCTTTCTTTTAATGTTAATTCCTCATTTGGATAAAATGGTCCATCTACATATGAAACGAGTTGTATTTTATTATTGTGTCTGCCGTAGCTTTGATATGTATTTGTTATACAATATGCAGGCGCATTTAATTTTACTGGATACTTGAATGACACTGCTTTGAATGGTCTTATTTTTGTATAGTATGGCCAAATATGGGCCTCTGGATATATTGTTATTGAATTTTTGTTTTTTATTTTTTCTTCTATTGTTGCTAAAAAGTTTTTCATTGCTTTTATGTCTGATGGAATTGGAATTGCACCAAGCATTTCGACTAATGTTCCTGTTCCTTTTAGTGAAATGTTTACTGGATTTACTATTAAAAAATTCCTTTTGGGATAATCTGCAACACTTGGTATAAATGTGTCTGCAAATGGTTGTGTGTGATTTGCATACATGAAATAACCTTGATTTTTACATTCTTTTAGCTTTTCTTTTCCAATAAATTTATGTCTAAATTTTATTCTTAGATAGCCCCATTTTATTGGCATACTTAGTACATTCTGAATAAATAATGAACATGCATTCCAAATTAAACCTTTTTTATATTTAAACTTTTCGTCTATTACTCTTGATTGTATAGTTGCTGGAGCAAGTTCATCATTTAATTCATCACTATAATATAGAACTTTTTGTTCCATTATTTCCTCCACACGTATATTCCAATGGAATTCCATAAAATTTTTCATATACATTTTTCCAGGTTTCAAAGTTTTTCTGTTTCATTATTTCTGTATTTTCTTTTTCGGTTAGTTTTTCGTCTGGATATATTGGTTCTTCCACGTTTATTGTATATTCTTGTATGTTGAATCCATCTTCACCAATAAGTTTACTGTCTTCCATTGTTATAAATATTGGTATTACTGGTACATTATTTCTTGCAGCCAGCTTAAATGCTCCATTTTTTAGTGGCTTTGGTTTTCTGTAATTCCACCACATACTTTGCTCTGGATAGATTAATATATAATCTCCTTTTTGTAATATTGTGTCTACTGCTTTCATAAAGTTTACCATTGTTCTCTTGTTTGAGCTTAATGGTAATGTGTCGCAATTTCTAAAGAAGAAGCCATATAAACCCGGGAAATTTGTGTAATTTCCTTCTCTTATTACTTTGTATAGCCTTTTATCTTTTTCATTTTCAGACATTCTAAACACTTTTTCTACAGTAAAACAGTCAAATGGATTAAAGTGGTTACATGTTATTAATGCTCCCGTTTTTACTTTGTTTAAATTTTCTATTCCATTTACTTGTTTTATTATTAATTTGTTGTTTTTTAGTAAGTTATCTAGAAATCTTTCTCCCATTTCGTTGGCAAATATTCTTTTTATTTTGCTAGACATTTTTTCTCTAAGATAGTCTATGTTTTCTGGTGTTAGTACTATTGTAGGAGGGTCTTCTTCAACATCTACATCAAATTTTCCTTCTCTCTCAAACTCTTCTATCTTCTTTAAAACTTCCAACCTATCTTGTGCTTTCTCTATTTGCCCATCATTTCCTTCTGATGCACTTCCTGGTTCTTGCTTTTCTCTTACTTTTATTGGTTGATTTTTTAGCATTTCTTCAACTATTTCTTCTTCATTTTCTACTGCTTGTAATTTTTCTTGTCTTCTCTTTTCTTTCTCTTGTTTTCTTTCTTGTCTAGCTTTTTTCGAAATTGCTAACAATTTTTTTGTATCCATTAAAACTATCTCCTATTTTCTTCTATCATCGCCAACACAATCAGCTTCCAATTTAGCTAATTCTATAAGTTTTGAGCTATTTGCATCATCTTTTTCTTTGTCTGCATCTGTGTATTTACTCTTCATAGCTCTTATTTCATCATAAAATTCTGTCTTTTTTGCATATTTCCAGAAATATTCTTGATATAATACATCATCAAAGTACCATGGCTTACAACCTAAATTATAATGTACTAAATTAATAGTTCCTTCACGTTTTCCCATTGCTGGCATTCTGTTCCACTCAAACCCTAATAGCTTTACTCTGCCTTTGCACAATCTATTCATGTAATCTTGATCTTGTGCAACTTCAAATTTAATTTTTCCTAACATATATAAGAATTTTTCTTGGAACTTGTATTCTCTTAAAGCTTTTAAATTCATTACAATAATTCCTGCATTGAAATAATTGTTATAATCTATTACTCCAACAACTTTTTCAACATATTCTTGGAATACAGGTATTGCTTGTACTGCACCGTCTGGAATTCCAGCAATTAAATTATCTCCCATATCTGTGTTATATAAATCTGCAATGTCTGCTAAAGTCACAGTATCGCTATCTATGTAAACTACTTTATCATATTCTGGATAAAGTTCTGGTATAAACAATCTAAAATATGTTGTATTTGAAAAATAGTTACGTGTATATAATTTATCTTCAATTTCATGTAGCTTGCTACTCAAATCTACAAATTCTATACTAACATTTTCTGTTTCATATGCTTTTATTTTGTTTTTATTTTCTTCCGATACCTTTGTATATAATATTTTTATCTCGTATTTATTTCCTTTTGATGAGTTTTCTATAACAGATTTTAGTGCTACTCCTAGAAAAGGAATGTATCCATCATCTACTGCCATGAAAACTGGTACTATATTTTTGCTCATTTTAAAATTTTCCTCCTATAAAACTTGTTTTCAACTTTCTCCATTTTTCAGATAATATTTAATTCTATATTTCATTTTTATAAATATTTTTTACTTCTATAATTTACTTTTTCTCAATCATTTCAAATTTGCAACCTCTTTGTTCAAATTCTTTTTTCCATTCCAGATATTCATTTAGGTCATCATCAAATCTAAAGCATTTTAATTCTTTATGAATTCCATCAATTTGCCATTGTTTAAAGTTTTCTGTGTGCGGATATGGTTTATACATAAGCCTTTTGCAGAAATGGCAAATTACCGTATCTTGTCTTCTAAAGCTTGCCTGCTCATTGAATTTTCTTGGTAATAAAAGTTTGCTAGTAGTACTCCAGAAAATAGCATCTTGGTCTGCAAATGGTAATTTTCTCTTTTTTATTAAAGCTCTTGCCTTTTCTAGTAAGCTCGTTTCTTTAATTTTATTTAAATTTAGCAATAACATTCCAGCATTAATGTAATCTGGTCTGATTATTTTAGAACCATACTTTTCCTTAACAGCTGCATACTCATATTCTTCAATATTTGTGTTGTATAATTCGGATATGTCTTTTGCAGCCATCATATCTATATCTAAATATAAAAGCTTTTCTGGCATGTTTGGTACAATATCTGCAAACAACCTTAACAAAGTATAAGGAGTACAATATGCATTTTCATTTTTTCCATGGCCAAATTCTTTCTCATATATCTCTGTAACATCTATTTTGGTAACTTTGTTCTCTGAATTCTTTGATTTAATTACTTTATTTAAAAAATCAATTTGTTCATCACTCATCGAAATAAAATCCGGATTAATTCTAGAAACATCCATTGTGTATATATAACAATTTACCGCTTCGCTTGTTTTATTTGTAATAGATATAAGCTCTGTTAATGCTCCATCAAATACTTTATAATTACCACAAAAAAGTATATTTATCATAATCTTCCCCTGTTATTTTTCTTTATATACTAAATACTTTGCAAACCGTTTTAATATCTTTAAATGTGTCGTTTACTATTATACTTCATTATTCAAATTTTTTCAACTTTTTTCGTCATCTAATTTTGTAAAAGCAAATGGCAGGGAAAACTTCCCTGCCATTGCGATATACTATGTTTTTATACAGCTACAGTCTGCTTGCGTTCATGGTGCTCGATTATGGAATCAAGCTCTTTTCCGCTCAGCATTCCTTTTTTGGTAAGCTCATTAACCAGCTCCTCTACCACTTCTTGGTGTTCGTCCAAGACCAGTGTTGCCTTTTTAGCCGCTTCTTCCAAAATTTTCTGGACTTCTCGGTTCACAATTTCGGTAACTGCCGGAGTCTGCATCTGATAATCCTTGTCGTTCAAATAGATTTGGTTTTCCCCAAGCCTACTGGCCATACCATATTTGGTTACCATTTTAAACGCAATTTTCGTTGCTTTCTCCAAGTCACTCTCAGCCCCTGCATTATTTTCAGACTTCATAAAAAGCTTTTCAGCAATTCGGCCAGCCAACAAATCTGCAATCAAATCCGTAAAATACGATTTATCCTTATTTACAGTTTTATCAGTCGCGTCAGTCACTGTCAAGCCAAGATAGCCTTCAGCAGGAACAATAGAAATAGCAATTGCCTTCCGGTCAATCAGCTTATCAGAAAAACGCTGGACAATAAAATGTCCAACTTCATGGTAAGCTGTGCTTCTTACCATTTCTTCAGACATATTACGAAATTCTTCGAAGTTTGCCCCAAAGTTTTTCATAATAGATTCACGGTCAACGCGATTTTTACCACTCATACGTGCAGTAACCATAGACACATCAATCAAGTCCTTCGTGCGGTCTGGATTGCTTGTGTTGTAGTTGAAGCACGAAGAATAGAAAATAATCATTTCGACCATCTTCTTAGAAATGCGAACTCCATGGAATTCTTCCAACTGCCTAATAGCTTCCTTCAGCATGTCGTAGACTTCCGTGGTACGAGGTTCTCTTACTGTGATTGTCTTAAATCTGCGCCTCAAAGCTCCTTCCCTGCCAAATGTTTGTGCATATTCTTCATCAGTCGTTGCACCAATGACAATTGCATCATCGCCAGACAGAATAGGCTTAAGTGCATTAGACAAATCTTGCTTTTCATCCTTAGAGGTAGCACCAGCGCCAACAATCATGTGAATCTCATCGATAAACAGGATAACATTGTTATGTTTTTTCATCAATTCAATGAGGTCCTGGAACCGTTCTTCTGCCTGTCCTCTCAAAGTAGTGCCAGAAATGATGTTATTCACGTCCAAAGAAAGAACGATAAAATCATTAAACATTTCAGGGCATCTCTGATTAACAATGTCAGAAGTCAGCTTATACACAATGGAAGATTTACCAACGCCAGGTTTTCCCACAAGGATTACATTGCGTTTTGTTTTCTTCATCATGTTGCGCCAAATTTCTTCACATTCAGCATCCCGTCCAAGAATTTCACAATTCGGATTATCAATAAATTTATTGTTCAAAATTGTTACACATCCTGTAAGAGACGTCGGAATATAAAATTCCTGTTCCATGTTGGAAGTCGCTTCATTGTAGTTCTTTTGGAATTCCGAAATATCAGTATCCCATTCTCCCAAAAGTTCCATCATAGCTTTAGATAAGTTTTCGGAAAAAGAAATAGCAATGTCTTTAAAGGTTACCCCTTCACGTTTTTCTTCTGTCACAATCTGAATTGCATAGGTAAAAACATCTGCCAGATCCTGTGAAAAATCAACACCTCCACAATTTGTTCCACATGCTTCAACAATGCACGAGGTAAAGATATGAACGTCATCTTTCTGGTATGCTTTACTTTCAATAAAGCATTCCGTAGTCTTTGTTTCATGTTCCGAAGAAAATACAGCCTCAGTGCTATTTTTTTCTGTCTTGTTTTCCTCCTCATTTGCATCTTCGCAGTAGCCGTTTCTAAGAATCCGTTGCACATCATCAGAAATTAACTCCAGCTTACAGCTCGAAGATACTTCCATTGAAGTGGCAAAAAGCCGATTCAAAAGAAGTGCATCAAACAGTACTAGTGTGTTCATCATCCCAAGTTCAAATTCTTTAGTAATTGCTATCATCTGATGGATGACTTCTTTCACTTCTGTAGTCAGCTTGATACCCATAGTACATACTCCTTTCTACTATGATACGCTTTTCATTATAACATCATATTTTGCACTTTTCAAGCTTACATCTCCAATAATTCGACATTATTTGACTTTTTTCTGAGTTTAAAATGACTATTTACTTTTTCTAAAATATTTTACTCTTTCAATTCTTTTGCTAATTTTCCAATTGCTTTTGTTTCAATTCTTGAAACATAACTTCTAGATATCCCCATCATCTTCGCAATTTGCTTCTGTGTTTTTGGCTTATCTCCATTTAAGCCAAAACGCAACTCAATTATAGTTTTCTCCCTGTCTTTTAAAATTTCTCTAATCTTTTCATATAATCTTTTTATTTTAAATTTTAAATCTACTTCATCTTCAATATTTCTTTCATTGTTCTCTAAAACCTCTTTTAACGTTACAGTATTATCATCTTTATCTTTTCCAATAGTGTCCTCTAAATAAACTTCTGCTCCGAGTTTTTTCGTGCTTCTCAGATACATGAGTATTTCATTATCTATGCATCTAGACACATATGTAGAAAGCCTTGCCCCTTTCTCAATTTTAAAACTATTTATTCCCTTTATCAAACCAATAGTACCAATGGAAATTAAGTCTTCTTGGTCAACGTTTGTAGATGCATATTTTTTGCATACATGTGCCACCAACCTTAAATTTCTTTCTATTAATATGTTCCTCGCTTCTTCATCGCCTTCAGACATTCTTACTAAATAAATTTTTTCTTCTTCTGATGAAAGTGGTTCTGGAAATAAATTATTGTTTGAAATATAACCTACAACAAACACTGCTGTTTGTAAAAATTTTAAAAAGCCCATTAAAGAAATGGTTAGCATACACGCACCTCCATTTTTCATCATACTTTAAATATATGAAAAAAATTCGATAACGTGCATGACCACTTTAAATTATAACTGTGCATTTATTTCTGCAATTTTTTTGTTTATTTGTTCAATATTACAACCTTTTGCTGGTTCATCTGTTATGTTGTATTTTTCTTTAAGTTTAATTATTTTTTCCACACTTTTATCTATTTGATTTATGTCTATTTTTTTATTCTTAACATTCTTTTCTATTTTATGTATTGCGTGAATTACTGTGTTGTGAGGCGCTCCTATCATTATTATATCTGCTCCTGCTTTGCATGCTTTCATCGTGGCTTTTACATATCCATATCTTAAGCTTATTGCCCTCATCTTTAAATCGTCTGTCATTACTAGACCTTTGTATTGGTATTTGTTTCTTAAATAATCATTAATTACCGTTTTTGATAGAGATGCAGGATTTTTCTTATCTACGTCTTTTACAACTAAATGCCCTACCATTATAACTTCAGCATTTTGCCCAATTGCTCTTTTAAAAGGTAATACATCTTCTTTTTCTAAATCTTCAATTTTAGCGTCTATCACTGGCAAGAAAAAATGAGAATCTTTTTTTGTAAGTCCATGACCGGGAAAATGTTTTATAACTGGAATCACTCCTCCATTAGCTAATTCTTTCATTATTTGTATTCCATTTTTGCTTACTTCCTCTGCATTTTTACCATAGCACCTGTCTCCAATAGCATGCCCATCCTCAAATCTCTGTATATCTAGCACAGGTGCATAATCCATATTAAAACCAGATTCTTTTAACATTTGTGCAGTTACCATTCCAGCCTGCTCTATTATTTCTATATTATCCTTTGCAACCAGCTTTCCAGCACTCTTTATGTTCTTTAACTCTCGAGGCATTCTGTTTACCCTTCCGCCTTCTTGATCTATACTTATAAATAGCGGAATATTACCACTTTCGTGGTTTATCTTCTTAATCTCATTTATTAAATTTATCATCTCTTCATATGTGTCATAGTTTTTCCTATAAAGAATTATTCCTCCAACTTTATATTCTTCAATCATTCTCTTTGTTTCATTTGTTATTTCTTTTCCCTGTATTTTTATAATCAACATTTGACCGATTTTTTCTCTTAATGTTAAATTTTTCATACTATCATCTCTTTTCTAATAAATTGTTCCTATATTGCATATATTATATCATCTGGAGGTAATTTATGAAATACTTTTACAATTTTTTAATTGGTATATTGATGGGATTCGGTGCTATTCTGCCTGGTGTCAGCAGTGGAGTATTTTGCGTTATATTTGGCATTTATGAAAAACTTGTTAATAGCATAATAAATTTTTTTAAGGATTTTAAGACAAATTTTCTTTTCTTATTTCCAATCGGACTCGGCGGAATAGTTGGCGTAGTATTGTTTGGAAATGTTATAAAATACTTCTTTTCCTTATATAAATTTCAATCTTGCTATGCTTTTATTGGGCTCATTTTAGGAACCATTCCCTCTCTTTTTAAACAAGCCTCTACTAATAAATATGTTGAAATAAAAAATATAATTCCAATGATTATTTCTTTTTTATTTGGAATTGCTCTAATATTTATAGAAAAATCTTTAAGTTTAGGCACTACAAATTCCGCTTCGTCAAGTTATTTATATTTAATACTTTCTGGTTTTTTAATGTCTGTTGGAATTGTAGTACCAGGAATTAGCAATACTGTAGTTTTAATGTGTTTAGGAGTTTACACAACGTACATAGATGCAGTTGCAACAATCAATTTCCACATTTTAGTTCCAATGGGAATCGGGCTTTTCTTTGGTTGTTTACTGTGGATACGAATTATAAAATATTTATTTGATAAATATCATCAGGCAACTTCATTATGTATTATCGGATTCACTATCGGTTCTGTTTTCGTGCTATTTCCAGGTTTTGCGCATGGCATTGTTGGATTAATTTGCTATCCTATATTTTTTGTTAGTTTAATATTATCATATAAATTAGCTAATTTAGAAAATACAGTAAGTACTTAAACTATAAAAAGGCATAAAACATTAAAATTTTATGCCTTTTTTATTATTTTTTTCTTCTTAATATCCACCCTTTTTTCACTTCAAAAGGAATTTCTAATATTACTGTTTGTCCTTGTTTTCCTGGATTTACTGTGCTTATTTCTTCTCTAGTTTCGCTATCATATAATTTTTCTATTGTAAATGCCTGTGGTTTTATTTCATTCGGAATTATCAATTCCAATGTGTCTCCAACACTTAATTTGTTCTTTATTTCTATTAGTACTCTTGAATCTGCTGATTTATCTTCAAGAATTTTGCCTCCAAATTCATAATCTGGATTATATTGTTTTCCTTCATATTCTTGGAAATCTTTATTATTTCTGTCATTAAAATAGAAAGTTGTAAGTCCTCTAGTCTTTACTTTTTCAAGTTCTTTCAAATATTTTGTATAGTCATATCCTTCTGGATTTGCCATGTAATCGTCTATTGCGTTTCTATATACATTTACAACAGATGCTAAATAATATTCTGTTTTAAGTCTTCCTTCAATCTTTAAGCTATCAACGCCCATTTCTATTATTTGTGGAATCTCCTTTATCAAGCACAAATCTTTTGATGATAATATGTATGTTCCATTTTCATCTGTTTCAACTGGCATTAAATTTCCCGGTTTATTCTTTTCTTCTAAATACATATTATATGCCCATCTACAGCTTTGTGAACAATCACCTAAGTTTGCTGACCTGCAAGATAAATATTCGCTTAAGAAACATCTTCCAGAATATGCCCAGCACAAAGCGCCGTGTATAAACATTTCAACTTCTAAATCTTCTGGCTTATTCTTCATTATCTCTTGAATTTGGTCTTTGCTTGTTTCTCTGCCTAGAATTACTCTTTTAGCTCCGTTATCATACCAAAACTTTGCAGCATGATAGCTTACAACATTTGCCTGAGTACTTACATGTATTTCTATGTTTGGAGCAATCTCTCTAATCTTTTGAATAACTCCACCATCAGAGGCAATTATTGCATCAACATGTACTTCATCTAGCATTTTTACTTGTTTTTCTATTTCTTCATAATTTGTGTCCCATGCATAAATATTTAGTGCTGCATACACTTTTTTTCCAATGCTGTGTGCATATTTTATTGTTTTTTCCAAGTCACTATCGTCAACTTCTGCTCTACTTCTAAGTGAAAGTGAAGCAGTTCCGCAATATACTGCATCGGCTCCATACATAAATGCAACCTTAGCTTTTTCAAAAGACCCTGCTGGGGCCAATAATTCTGGTTTTTTCATTTCATAATCTCCTATTATTATTTCTTTATTCTATCATACTTGAGCTGTAACTATTTTTCAATTCTTTTCTTTGTAATTGCCAGTCCATCTCCAACTTCCAATATTTCAGTTTCAAGTTCTGGATTTTCAGTAGTTTCCTTAATATACTGTCTTAAATGAGTAACAGCTGTACGTTGTTTGTGCTTATTGTAATCACTCATTACATAGCCTTTATACAAAACGTTATCTGCAAAAATAATTCCATCATCTTTTAACATTCTCAATGCATGCTCCAAGAAAAATGGATATTTTCCCTTAGCAGCATCTATAAAAACAACATCATATTTATCATTCATAGTTGGAAGAATTGCAACAGCGTCTCCTTCATAGATGTTTATCTTTTCTTCTACTCCAACCTTTTTTATATTTTCTTTAGCTTCTGCAATTCTTTCTTCATCTCTTTCAATAGTGTCAATCTTTCCACCATCTCTTAAATATTCAGAAAAACACATTGCAGAATATCCAACAGCTGTACCAATTTCGAGTATTTTTTCTGGTCTCTTCTCTGTTAAATATTTATCTATAACTTCTAATGTGTCATCCATTATTATTGGAATATGCCTTTCAAGTGCATATTCTTTTATTTTTAGTAGTTCATCTTTGTTCATTTTACTTTTTCCTCTTATATATTATCTCAATTCTTATAAACTCGACATTAATTATAACACTAAATGCACCATTTTAGCAAGTTTTATAAAAAAATCAAACTTTTTATGTAAAACCGCATGTTTTGACAAACTTTGCAATTTCTTTATTATATAGTACTAAATGGTGGACATGTCCCCTGAGAGGAGGTGAGATTATGTCTTGCGACGAACAGAAGAGAAATTGTACTGACAAAATCGTAAAGTTGCTAAAAAACTTACATAAGATTTTAAAGCAGGCCTTAGCGGTTGTGGAAGTACTAAAATCTATTATTGATTTATTTCAGTAATAGAAAAACAGGCATTCACGAGATGCCTGTTTTTTTTGCAATTTTCATTGCGGTGGTTTCACCCTTTAATTTGGTGTCACTTTATGTCTTGCGATTGTTACAATAATATTATACTACATTTTCATTTTTTTGCAATAAAGTTTATATATTTTCCAAAAGAATCGTTCGACAAAATTTTCGCCCAATAGGGACGCCCCTTTTGGGGCGAAAAAGAATTGATTCTTCGAGCGAAGTTGTTTTCTCTCAAAGAATCAATTTTTCTATCTTCTTGCAGCTTTTTCTCTGTCTTTGTTGTTTAATATTACTTTTCTTAGTCTAATATTTTTTGGTGTTACTTCAACAAGTTCGTCTTCTGCAATGAATTCTATTGCTTTTTCTAGTGATAATTGAATTGGTGGAACTAATCTTAATGCATCATCAGATCCAGAAGCTCTTGTGTTTGTAAGGTGTTTTTCTTTACAAACGTTTATAGAAATGTCTTCATTTCTAGAGTTTATACCAACTATCATTCCTTCATAAACTTCCACACCAGGTCCTATGAATAATTCTCCTCTTAATTGAGCATTGTATAATCCATAAGTGATTGATGTTCCTTGTTCGAATGCAACTAAAACTCCTCTTGTTCTTGCTTGAATGTCTCCCTTGTATGGCTCATAGCAATCGAATATTGAATTCATTGTTCCAGTTCCCTTTGTATCTGTTAAGAATTCTGTTCTATAACCAATTAGTCCACGTGCTGGAATCTTAAATTCTATTTTTGTATGTCCGGCTTCTGCTGGTTCCATATTCTTCATTTCAGCTTTACGTCTTCCTAATTTTTCTATAACTGTTCCAATTGCATCGTCTGGTACGTTTACAACTAAGTCCTCTATTGGCTCACATTTTACACCATCAATCTCTTTGTAAATAACCTTTGGACGAGATACTAGAAGTTCGTATCCTTCTCTTCTCATTTCTTCTATTAATACAGATAAGTGTAATTCACCACGTCCGCAAACTTCGAAGCTATCTGGAGAAGCAGTTTCCTTAACACGTAAACTTACGTTTCTTTCTAGCTCTTTGAATAATCTGTCTCTGATGTGTCTTGATGTAACAAATTCTCCTTCTTGTCCTGCAAAAGGTCCGTTGTTTACACTAAATGTCATAGAAACTGTTGGTTCATCTATGTTTACAAATGGTATTTTTTCTGGGTTTGCTAAATCACAAATTGTATCTCCGATGCTGATATCTGGAATACCTGATATAGCAACTATATCACCGGCGTCAACTTCATCAACTTCAACTCTTTTTAATCCCATGTATGTGAACAATTTAGCAATTTTTCCTTGTGTATTTTTTTCTTGTTTACAAATTGAAACTGGCATTCCATTCTTTATTTTACCACGTTCGATTCTTCCTATTGCAATTCTTCCTAAATAATCATCATAATCTATGTTAGATACTAACATTTGCATTGTTCCATCCATATCACATGTTGGAGGTTCAATCTTATCAATTATTGTATCGAATATGCAAGTAATGTTATCAGAATCATCTGATAAGTTCATTTTTGCAATTCCATTTTTAGCTGATGCATAAATAACTGGGAAATCTAATTGTTCATCAGAAGCATTTAATTCTATGAATAATTCAATAACCTTGTCTAATGCTTTTTCAGGTTCTGCACCTGGTCTATCTATTTTGTTTATTACAACTATTGGTTTTAGGTTAAGTGCTAAAGCTTTCTTTAAAACTTCTCTTGTTTGAGGCATTGGGCCTTCAAAAGCATCTACCAATAATAAAACACCATCAACTGTTTTTAATACACGCTCAACTTCTCCACCGAAATCAGCATGTCCAGGAGTATCAACTATATTAATTTTTACTCCATTATACATAACAGATGTATTTTTAGAAAGAATTGTAATTCCTCTTTCCTTCTCGATATCTCCAGAGTCCATTACTCTTTCTGCTACTTGTTCATTCTCTCTGAAAACATGGCTCTGTTTTAAAAGTGCATCAACCAATGTAGTTTTACCATGGTCAACGTGTGCAATTATTGCAATATTTCTAATATTTTTGTTATTCATTTTTCCCCCTCTTCGCCCAATGGGGACGTCCCTTTTTGGGCGATTTTAATTTAAATTTAATTATTTTAATTTTTACAATTTTAATTATCTCTCATATAAATATAATTCTATCCATTAACTTTGACATCACAAAAACTCTATAAAATTCACGTTTTAAAAAGCTTTTATTTTATCATATATTTAACAATATCCAAGGTTTTCGCCCAAAAAGGTGCGTCCCCTCTGGGCGAAATTTTATTATGCATTCTCTTTATATTCTTGTGATGTTCCCTCTAATTCTCTTATCGATAGTTCTATTTTTTTGTTTTCAAAATCTATGTTTATTATTTTCGCATTTACTTTTTGTCCAACTTGAAGTTCTTCTTCAGGCTTTGCTATTTTTCTTTCACAGATTTGTGAAATATGAATTAGTCCCTCTATTCCTTTTTCTAATTCTGCAAATGCTCCAAAAGGCATTATTTTAGAAATTTTTACTTTTACCACATCTCCAACATGGTATTTTTCTTCTACTTTATTCCAAGGATTTGGACCTTTTTTCTCATAAGATAATTTGAATCTCTTATTTTCTTTATCAAGCTCTTTTACACTTACTTCAATGCTTTGTCCAACTTCCAATATATCTCTTGGGTTTTGATTTCTTCCCCAAGTCATTTCCGATATATGTAACAAACCTTGTGCACCACCAATATCAACAAATGCTCCATAATCGCTTATTGCTGTTACAGTACCTGTATATTTCTTTCCAACTTCAATGTTGTTCCAAAATTCTTCTTCTTTTGCTTTCTTTTCTTCCTCAACTAAATCTTTTACAGAACCGATAATTTTCTTTGCTCTTTCATCGTTTTCTATAACTCTAAATCTAATTGTTTTTCCTTTATAAGAGCTTATATCTTCGTCTCTTCCAACTTCTGATAATGAAATTGGTATAAATACTCTAATTAAATTCTTGTATAATACGACTAATCCATTTTTATTAGTCTGCTTAACTTCTTCTTCAAATACTTCTTTGTTGTCTACTTTTTCTTTGAATTCTTTTCTTATTTCTTTTATTTTTGCGTGTTTACAAGACATTAATACATTGCCTTGTCCGTCATTTAATTTCAATACATCTGCTTTTATCTTATCTCCAACCTTATATTCATCAGCTGGTTCTAGTCCTTTTTCACTAAAATATTCGTTTCTTGGTATAATTCCATCTGCTTTATAACCGATATCTACAAATATTTCGCCTTTTCCATTAATTTCAACTATTGTACCTGTTATAGTACTTCCAACTTTTACTTTTTTTAAAGTTTGATTTATTATATCTTCAAATGTTAAATTATCTTCAAATTTTTCCATAAAAATCCTTCATTTCTATATAGTTTTGAGTCTATTTTGACTGTGTTTTTCGAAGTTTTAGTATTTTTATAACAATTCCAAAACTGAAATGCTATAAACCAATAACTTTTTCGCCCAAAAAGGGGCGTCCCTATTGGGCGATTTTCTGTTGTCAATTATACATTATTTTGCTTGATTTGTCAACATAATTATGCTGTCCATAATTTCTTTTGTTGCCTTTTCTATATCTTCTTTTTCTGGATTTTTTGGTTCGTAATTTGTATAATCTAGTGGCTTGCCATAGTTTAATTTTACCTTAGTAAATGGTTTGAATGTTCCTTGTATTCCAACTGGTACTACTTTTGTTTTGGTTTTTAAAGCCATATATGCTGCTCCATTTTGTACTTTTGCACCTTTTGCTAAGCCTTTTCTTGTTCCTTCCGGAAATAAACCTAGTGCTTCACCGTTTTTTAATGCAGTAAGGTTCATTTTCATTGCCTCTATATCTCTCATTCCTCTCTTTACAGGAATTACATCAAATACATGTGCAAACCAGTTTAGAAATTTGTTGTGAAATAATTCTTCTTTAGCAATAAATCTTATTCTTCTCTTGCTTGCAGTTACTAAGCCTATTGCATCCCAGGTATTTAAGTGATTAGCACAAACAATTACAGGTCCCTCCATAGGAAGGTTTTCTTCATTTATTTTTTCTATTCTAAACACAACCTTGTAAAAAGCATGTAAAATTGCTTTTATAGTCGCTCTTTCTATTTTCTTCCATGTTGTTTCTGGTCTTACCCAATATATTTTTTCTTGTTCTTTTTTTTCCTTTAATTTTTTATCTATTACATTGCTTATGGCTTTTTCTACTTCTTTTATAGTCATTTCTGAGCCATCTATAACCACTGCATCTTCTGCCACTTTTAAGGCTCCCATCTCTTTTTCCATGTCATTTTTATCACGTTTCTTTATATTTTCTAAAACCTCTTCATATGACATTTCGATGCCTTTTTCTTCGTTTTGTTTAACTCTTCTTTTAGCTCTTACTTCTACATTTGCATCAAGATATATTTTTACGTCCGCATTGGGAAATATTACAGTTCCAATGTCTCTTCCTTCCATTATTACATCTTTTCCTTGAGCCATTTTTCTTTGAAGTCCGCCCATCGCAAGTCTTACTTGCTTTATACTTGAAACAGGTGATACATTTGCAGATACTTCCTTGCTTCTTATTTTATCAGTTACATCTTGACCATTCAAAAATACTTTTTGTTTTCCTTTTTCAGTGCTTAATTCTATTTGAATGCTCTTTAACATTTCTGCAATTTTTTCTTCTTCATCCATTCCAATATTTTGGTTCATCATTTCTAGTGTAACACATCTATAAGTTGCACCAGTATCTATATTTACTAGATTATATTTTTTTGACAATCTGCTTGCCATAGTTCCTTTGCCTGTTCCTGCAGGTCCATCTATTGCTACTATAAAAGACATTTTCTTCTCCGTCCTCAAAATGTACTTTCCATACACTTTGCATATTTTTTATTCTTCATTCATATGAATTCCCTTTGCAACTAAATCAATTTTTATTATATTCATCGCAGTTTGTTTTTCTATTTCTTTTTTTATCCTTGCTTTATAATTCTGTAATACCTCTATAATATTATTTCCATAATTTATAATTACCTCTAAGTATATTGATATTCCATCTCCATAGTTTTGAGTCCTTATTCTGGAAACATCATATATTTCTGGCATTTTCTTGGCTACTCTTTCGGCAATTTGTCTAAACACACTGTCCGATATAGTAAAATTTCCAAGATAACTAAAAGTAGGCCTTATTATTGATTTTTCTGATATATAAGGGGTTCCACCTTTTGATTTAAATATTTGTAGTGGATCTAGAATATATCCAGAAAAATCCTTTTTTATTTCAAATGTTGGTACTGGTATTACGTGTTTTCCTTGTGTAACACGTATATTACGAGCCTTTTCCATCTCTTCTTCTGTTGCAACTTCGTTTATATAAATTGTTTTCTCAAGAGGTGGTAAATCCAAGCTTTCTATTATTTTCTGTATCATTTTGTCTGATGTTCCCAAAATCAATAAACTATCTGGTTTGTATTTTTTGAAAGCTTTCTTCATATCAGCTTGTTCTTTTTCTTCTATAAAAAGTGCATGTTTTACAGTCTCTATTTTAGTTGGAGCCTTTTTTGCTGATGTACCTGCTAATACTTCATTTTCATTTATTAACAGACCATCATCTATTATGTAATGAATGTTATTTTCTCTTGCAACTAATTGTGCTCTGTAACTCTTGCCAGTTCCAGATGGTCCAACAAAAGCCAAGACTCTCATTTTTTGTTTTTCCACTTTTATCTACCACACCTTTCTTTTTAATTTATTTTACATACATTAAGATTTATATAATTTTACTTTATTTTTCACTTCACAAATTTGACACCTTCAATTTAATAATAACATTTACACATGGAAAACAATATTTAAAAGGCAAGGTCACATACGTGGTGTATGTAACCGTGTTTTAAATATTATTTATCACTGCAAAAAGTCTAATTATTTTTCGATTAGTTCAAAAGTATATCTATAATCCTTATACTTATTTATAAATTGCTTTTCTTCAAGCTTCTTCACATCATATTTTTCTGCTATTTCATCACATAACTGATGCGTATTTTCATTTTCTACAATCCAAATTCTTCCCGTATAATTATCTAAAATTTTTGATAAATCTTCTTCTATTACCATGTATGGTGCAAAAGCTTTGTATGCATCATGTACTCCCCAATGTTCTTTATTGTAGAAATATGATGTATTATCATGATTTTGTGACACTTCTGTTGTTATAACAGCTCCATTTATAGCTCCAGAGTATATAATTATATCTCCATCTTCAATGTTTTCATCTAAGTATGTTTTAAAATCTCTATTATTTTCAGCATAGTTTTCTCTTATAGTTTTACAGTTACTAAATGCTGACAAGGTCAATATTATAAGGCATATTGTAATCATACGTACCTTGTTTGTATCTTTTGCCATAAAATATGCAATAGAAAACATGAATGCACCATTCAATATTAATAAATATCTACTTAGTAAAATTACACTATGTAACATGGCACAAATTACTAGCACTAGAAGAATTATTCCTATATAGATGATGAATCCCCAAGTACCAGGTTTTCTTTCTTTTTTTGGCGTGCTTGCTACCATATAAATTAAATATGCATAAAATGCTGTTGATAGTATTATTGGCTGGAATGTCAAATTTCCTTTATATTGAACTGTTAATATTTCATATATTGAACCTGGAAAAGTTAATGTAATCCAGAAACTTGTTCCTTTTAAATGGCTTGCAAACACTATAAGCCATGGCAAATATGCTACAACTTGTAGCACTGCCGTTATTGTAAATTTTATTAAATCTTGTTTTCTTTCTTTTCTATTCTTGATTAGATATATGAATAAAGCCAAGTTTATAACGCCTGCTAATAGTACTCCATAATAATGAGTGTATGCCAATGCTAAGCTACTTAGTCCGAAAAATACATATGTTAATTTATGAATGTCTTTCTTATAAATTCTATAAGCATATATACACATAATAGTTCCCAAAAGCATTCCTAAAGAATACATTCTTATTTCTCCAGCGTATTGTGCAGATACAGGTAACATTAGTGTTAAGAAAGAAAACCAAAAACCAACTTTTTCTCCGAAGTCTTTACGAATGTGTGTATATCCAAGTATTGCAGTTAATGCAATCGTGATTGCTGAAAACAATCTATAAACAATAATATTCTCTCCAAATATTAAATTTAAAATATGCAAACAGAAATAATAAAATGGTGGATGTACATCATAGCTTGTTATATTCCATATTTCTGAAAAAGAATGCCTTACAATTCCTATTGTGTAACTCTCATCAAACCACATATTCGTGTGAAATATTGATAGACTCATGAATATTATTCCTAATATAATTACAACTATATGAATGTATTTTGGTTTAAAAATTTTTTGTATTTTCTCCATTTTACCCGTATTCCCCTTCAAAACAAATTTATTTAAAACAATTGACATATTTATTCTACTTGATGTATAATAAACGTAGAAAGTAAGCAATTACAGAAATGTAGTTGCCAAATATATTGCAAACTGCACACTGCTCTGTAATCGAAATATAAAAAGCAATGTGTAATTTTTTTATTTGCTTATTTTCCATATAATTTTACATTATTTTTATAGAAAAGTCTATATATTTTCATAAATATTCAAAAATTAAAGAGATGCTTTATTTGCACCTCTTTTTACTGTTATGCTACATCTTTTATTTTTATATCTCTTACGTGGTCTATCTTTTCCCACTTTGTATCACGTACGAATAAGCACTTGAAGTTTATTAATAACCATGAGCCTAAGAATAAGGGGTATAAAGCGAGTCCCTTTAGCATTGGTCTTATTGGTTTTCTTTCAATTATCATTATTACTATTCCAACAAATATTGGCAAGAAAAATGTTGGTAATATATATCTTAAGCAGTTTATTAATAAATCCATTGGTGTCATTCCACCAAATATGAACATTACAAAGTTTATTAACAATAACACAATAGTCATTATAAACATTGGAATACTTCCCATCATGTATAAAAGTCCATCAAAATTCATCAATGTTTTATTTTTCTTCACAGCTCCAGCTAATGGTTTTGTGTATTCTTGTAAACATTGAATATGTCCTATTGTCCATCTTGATCTTTGTGACCATGATTGTTTAAATCCTACTGGTTGTTCATCATATACTATTGCATCTGTTGCCCAGCCAACTCTTTTACCTTGTATTATACGTTTCAAAGAGAATTCTATATCCTCTGTTAGAGTGTCTGTGTTCCAACCTGTTGGTTTTATTATATCAAATTTAACCATAAATCCAGTTCCATTCAAAAGAGCTGATAATCCTAAATTATATCTAGCTAAATGATAGAATCTGTGCATTGTCCAATAGAATATTGCATATCCTGCAGAAACCCAGCTATCTGTTGGGTTTTTTATATCTCTATAACCTTGAACGACTTCTTCGCCTTGGCAAAGTTTTTTGTTCATCGCAGTAAAGAATCCCTTATCTACGATGTTATCTGCATCAAATACGCAGAATGCATCATAATCTGCATTTTCTTCTATTTTTTGTTTTAAAAACCATTGAAGAGCAGCCCCTTTTGTTCTTTTTTCAGGGTCATCTTCTTTTCTCTCTAAAACAATTGCTCCAGCTTCTTTTGCAATTTTAACCGTATTGTCCGTACAATTATCTGCAATTACATAAATATCTATTAAATTGGCAGGATAATCTTGTTTTTTCAAGCTTTCTATTAGGTTTCCTATAACATTTTCCTCATTATGAGCTGGCAAAATCGCCATAAACTTATGGTCCTTTTCCTCAACCAATGGTTTATCTTTTAATTTTACAAGTGAACATAAACTTACTATCAACTGATATACCCAATATATAGTTAAAATCCAAACCATTGCTTGTTGTATTATATATAAATACTTCATTTTATCAATCCTTCAATTATTATAATGTTGGGGAATTTTCATTCCCCACATCTATATTATACTACTTATTCATATATTTGCAACTATTGTCGAATTTTGATATTTATTGCTACTTTTACGTGTTGCATTTATTATTCTTCTACGTGTTCTTCTTTGTTTTCTTTATTTTCTTCTAAGTCTTTCATTGTTAAGTTAATTCTGTCTTGATTATCTATTTCATAAACTTTTACTTTAATTTCATCGCCTACTGCTAAAACATCTTCAACTTTTTCAACTCTCTTGTTTGATATTTTAGAAATATGAAGTAATCCTTCTCTTCCTCCACCAATATCAACAAAAGCTCCAAAGTTCATTATTCTTGTAA
>ERZ837380.536-NODE-536-length-56472-cov-3.975397_pt1 | contig 56472 bp, 51 predicted proteins | sample MGYA00519685_ERZ837380 | MGnify/ENA primary metagenome ERZ837380 (study PRJEB31850, sample SAMEA3708817) | human gut metagenome | biome: human gut; feature: human-associated habitat; material: faeces | place: China | collected 2014 ...
GTAAAAATGCAAATATGCGTATTTTGCCGGGCAGAGTGAATTTCCGGTGCGCCGGAGCAGCTCTTTCCCGTAGAGCAGCCCGCCCTTGCGGAAGCGCGAATTTTTACGTTATTGCACATAAAAAAACTCCCGCAGAGCGTTTTTACTCTGCGGGAGTTCGTTATTTATGCTGTTTCAGCCTGTGTGCGGGAGATTAAGCCTCCGGTGCGTACAGAGCCTGCAGACGCTGCAGGTGAGCGTAACGCTTGGTGGACTCGATCTCGGAGCGCTCGAACAGACCCTCTGCGCGATCCGGGAAGGAACGGGTCAGAGCGGAGTAACGAGCCTCGTTCATCATGAACTTGCGGTAATCCTCGGTCTTGGGCTCCTTGGACTCCAGAATGAACGGGTTCTTGCCCTCGTCAGCCAGCTGCGGGTTGAAGCGGAACAGGTTCCAGTAGCCGCAGTCAACAGCCTTCTTCATCTCAGCCTGGCAGTTGGTCATGCCGCCCTTGATGGAGTGCATCTCGCAGGGAGCATAGCCGATGACCAGAGAAGGACCGTTGTAGGCCTCAGCCTCGGTGATGGCCTTCAGGGTCTGAGCCTGGTTGGCGCCCATGGCGACCTGAGCAACGTAAACATAGCCGTAGCTCATTGCGATCTCAGCCAGGGACTTCTTCTTGGTTTCCTTACCGGAGGCAGCGAACTGCGCAACCTGGCCGATGTTGGAAGCCTTGGAGGCCTGTCCGCCGGTGTTGGAGTAAACCTCGGTATCGAAGACGAAGACATTGACGTCCTTGTTGGAAGCCAGCACATGGTCAACGCCGCCGAAGCCGATATCATAAGCCCAGCCGTCGCCGCCGAAGATCCACACGGACTTCTTGGACAGGTATTCCTTCTTGGACAGGATGTCCTTCACGGTGTCGCAGCAAACATTGGCTTCCAGGTTGGCAACCAGAGCCTTGGTAGCTTCCTTGTTTGCATTGCCATCGTTGTAGGTATCCAGCCAAGCCTGGCAAGCGGCCTTGCGGGCCTCGTCAGCGGTGTTCTCGATGACGGAGCGGACCTTGTTGGCCAGGGACTCACGGATCACGGACTGAGCGGTGTACATACCCAGGCCATGCTCTGCGTTGTCTTCAAACAGGGAGTTTGCCCATGCGGGGCCGTGGCCTTCCGCATTGACAGTGTAAGGAGCGGTAGCAGCAGGACCGCCCCAGATGGAGGAGCAGCCGGTGGCGTTGGAGATGTACATCCGGTCGCCGAACAGCTGGGTCACCAGACGAGCATAGCTGGTCTCGGCGCAGCCGGCGCAGGAGCCGGAGAACTCCAGCAGAGGCTTGTGGAACTGAGAACCCTTCACGGTGTTGTCCTGCATATCCTTCTTCTCGGATACGTGGTCGACCATATAGTTCCAGACTTCCTGCTCAGGCAGCTCCTGCTCCTGAGGAACCATGGTGATGGCCTGAGTGGGGCAGACACCGACGCAGACGCCGCAGCCCATGCAGTCCAGAGGAGAAACCGCCATCATGTACTTGTAAACGCCCTTGCCCTTGCCGGCCTTGACGTCCACCAGACGGGCACCGGCGGGAGCGGCCTTGACCTCTTCCTCAGTCAGTGCGAAGGGACGGATGGTAGCATGGGGGCAGACATAAGCACAGTTGTTGCACTGGATGCACTTGGTCTCGTCCCAGTGAGGAACGGTAACGGCAACGCCGCGCTTCTCGTAAGCGGAAGCACCCAGGGGGAACTGGCCGTCGGGCAGATCGGCGAAGGCGGAAACAGGCAGGCTGTAGCCGTCCATCTTGCCGATGGGGTTCAGGATGTTCTTGACAACCTTGACAGTCTCGGGACGGCCTTCCAGCTTGGCATCGACCTTGTCATCCTCAGCGGTAGCCCAAGAAGCAGGCACGTCGATCTTCTTGTAAGCGTTGGCGCCCACATCGATGGCGTTCCAGTTCTTCTCGACAACGTCCATGCCCTTCTTGGCGTAGGAGTGCTCAGCAGCATCCTTCATGTACTTGATGGCTTCCTCAGCGGGCATAACCTTTGCCAGGGAGAAGAAGGCAGACTGCAGGATGGTGTTGGTGCGCTTGCCCATGCCGACCTTGATAGCCAGGTCAATGGCATCGATGGTGTACAGCTGGATGTTGTTCTTGGCAATGTAGCGCTTTGCGGAGGCATCCAGATGATGCTCCAGCTCCTCCATATCCCACTGGCAGTTGATCAGGAACACGCCGCCGGGCTTGACGTCCTGGACGATCTTGAAGCCCTTGGTGATGTAGGAGGGGTTGTGGCAGGCCACGAAGTCAGCCTTGTTGATGTAGTAGGGGGACTTGATGGGCTTGTCGCCAAAGCGCAGGTGAGAAACGGTGACACCGCCGGTCTTCTTGGAGTCGTACTGGAAGTAAGCCTGTACGTACTTGTCGGTGTGGTCGCCGATGATCTTGATGGAGTTCTTGTTTGCGCCGACGGTGCCGTCGCCGCCCAGGCCCCAGAACTTGCACTCGATGGTGCCCTCAGCAGCGGTGTTGGGGGAAACCTTCTCGTCCAGGGACAGGTGGGTCACATCGTCAACGATGCCGACGGTGAACTCGTGCTTGGGGGCATCCTTTGCCAGCTCTTCGTACACGGCGAAGACGGAAGCGGGATGGGTATCCTTGGAACCCAGACCGTAACGACCGCCGATCACGGTGACATCATGACGGCCGGCCTGAGCCAGAGCCATAACGACATCCTGATACAGAGGCTCGCCCTGGGAGCCGGGCTCCTTGGTGCGGTCCAGAACAGCGATCTTCTTGGCGGTAGCGGGGATAGCGGAGAGCAGCTTCTCAGCGCAGAAGGGCCGGAACAGGCGGACCTTGACCAGGCCGACCTTCTCGCCGTGGGCGTTCAGGTAGTCAATGACTTCCTCAGCCACGTCGTTGATGGAGCCCATGGCAACGATCACGCGGTCAGCATCGGCAGCGCCGTAGTAGTTGAACAGCTGATAGTTGGTGCCCAGCTTCTCGTTGACCTTGTTCATGTACTTCTCGACAACTGCGGGCAGAGCCTGATAGTACTTGTTGGAGGCCTCACGGTGCTGGAAGAAGATATCGTCGTTCTCGTGAGAGCCGCGCATTGCGGGGCGCTCGGGGTTCAGGGAGTGGGCACGGAATGCGTTGACGGCATCCATGTTGACCATGTCCTTCAGATCGTCGTAATCCCAGATGGCGATCTTCTGGATCTCGTGAGAGGTACGGAAGCCGTCGAAGAAGTTGATGAAGGGAACGCGGCCTTCGATGGCAGCCAGGTGGGCAACAGCGCCCAGGTCCATAACTTCCTGAACGTTGGTCTCGCACAGCATGGCGAAACCGGTCTGACGGCAGGCGTAAACGTCGGAGTGATCACCGAAGATGTTCAGAGCCTGAGCGGCGACGGTACGTGCGGAAACATGGAACACGCAGGGCAGCAACTCACCGGCAATCTTGTACATATTGGGGATCATCAGCAGCAGGCCCTGAGAAGCGGTGTAGGTGGTGGTCAGGGCACCGGCGGCCAGAGAGCCGTGAACAGTACCGGCAGCACCAGCCTCGGACTGCATCTCAACGACCTTTACGGTGTCGCCGAAGACGTTCTTCCGGCCGGCAGCGGCCCACTGGTCAACGTTGTCGGCCATGGGGCTGGACGGGGTGATGGGGTAAATGCCAGCAACCTCAGTAAAGGCGTAACTGACGTGGGCGGCAGCAGTATTGCCGTCCATGGTTTTGAATTTTCTTGCCAAAATGAAATACCTCCTAAAGGATTCAAGTTTTGCGTGTATATATTACCACGAAACGTCGCGATTGTAAAGCCAATCAGAGACAAAAAAGTGAAATTTTACGAAACGTACATTTTGGACCGGAAATTTTTGATATATATGTTTATAAATAGGGGCATCGAAATTTGGAATAGGTATTGAGTTTTGGACAAAAATACGATATGATAGATTTATTCTGTATTTTCGGCTTATTTTTCTGTGCAATTTGCCGGACGAAGGGAGCACGCGCTTATGATCTGCAATGTTCGTACCTTGGGTATTTCCGGAATTCAGGGAAACGTGGTTTCCGCGGAATGCTACATTTCCAGCGGTCTTCCCGCCTTTGATATTGTGGGCCTTCCGGACGCCTCCGTGAAGGAAGCCCGGGAGCGGGTTCGCGCGGCGGCCAAGAGCTCGGGGCTGAAATTTCCCGTCAGCCGCATTACCGTCAACCTGGCCCCTGCCAATTTGAAAAAGGCGGGAACCCACTACGATCTTCCCATTCTCCTGAGCATCCTCAGTGCAGCCGGGGAGATTCGCAGGCCCGCGGCGGACTGTGCCTTTCTGGGAGAGCTGAGCCTGGACGGGGAAATCCGGGCCGTCTCCGGCGTGCTGCCCATGGCCCTGGCTGCCAAGGCAAACGGCTTCCGCTACCTGTTTGTCCCGGCGGAGAACGCCGCAGAGGCCACTCTGGCCCGGGGACCGGAAATCATTCCGGTGCACAGCGTCCGGGAGCTGGCCGATGGGCTGAACGGCCTGAGTGACCTGCCCGGCGAGCCCCTGTGGGAGCCGGAGCAGGACACAAGCCCCATACCGGACTTCAAGGATGTTTTGGGCCAGGAGAATGTGAAGCGCGCCCTGGAGGTTGCGGCGGCTGGAAGCCACAATGTTTTGCTCATCGGTCCTCCCGGTTCCGGAAAAAGCATGCTCTCCAAGCGGCTGCCCTCCATTCTGCCGGATATGACCTGGGCAGAGAGTCTGGAGGTCAGCACCATCTACTCGATCATGGGCCTTCTGACCCCCAAGCAGCCCCTGGTCACCCGCCGCCCCTTCCGGGCACCCCACCACACGGTTTCCAACGCCGGTCTTGTGGGCGGCGGCAGCAATCCGAAGCCCGGGGAAATCTCCATGGCCCACAAGGGGGTGCTCTTCCTGGATGAGCTTCCGGAATTCCGGAAGGATTCCCTGGACCTGATGCGCCAGCCTCTGGAGGACGGGAAGGTGACCATCTCCCGGGTTTCCGGTTCCGTCACCTACCCTGCCGAATTCATGATGGTCTGCGCCATGAACCCCTGCAAATGCGGCTGGTACGGCGACCCCAGCGGCCGGTGCCGGTGCAGCCAGCAGTCCGTAGAAAACTACCAAAGCCGGATCTCCGGCCCCATGCTGGACAGAATCGATATTATCGTAGAGGTCAACGCCGTGCCCTTTGAGGACCTCCGGGAGCGGGCGCAGGCAGAGCCCTCCTCGGAAATCAAGCAGCGGGTCAATGCGGCCCGGAAAATCCAGGTTGCCCGGTTCGGCGAAGACACCGGAATGTGCAACGCCCGGATGGGGCCTGGGGAAATGCGGGAATTCTGCGCCCTGTCTGACGACTGCGCAGCCCTGATGAAGGACGCCTTTGAAACCATGGGCCTCACCGCCAGAAGCTACGACCGCATTCTTCGGGTGGCCCGAACCATTGCGGACCTGGACGGCAGCGAAGACATTCAGGTCCCCCACATTGCCGAGGCGATCCAGTATCGGGCAGTCCGGCTGGGCAACCAGGGGTAACCCTCTCCGCAGTCATATTTTCCTTGCATTTCATAGGCGAATCCGATATAATAAAGCGATATTTGCGGTGTTCCCCCAAGGGGAACCGCCGGGAAGGGAAACCATATGAACGAAATTTTTCTTTTGAAGCTGGGCGAGATCATTCTCAAGGGCTCCAACAAGCGGCAGTTTGAGAATAAGCTGCGCCAGAATATCCGGCGCAGAATGAAGCCCTACGGCAACTTTGACGTATATATTCTCCAATCCACGGTTTACGTGGAGCCTCAGGACGAGGAAGCGGACGTTGAGGGTGCATGGGAAGCCTGCAAGAGCATCTTCGGCGTGAACAGCATCTGCCGCTGCCGCCCCTGTGAGAAAAACATGGATGCCATCTTTGCGGCCGTTGAAGCATATCTGGGCGATGAGCTGGACTGCGCCGCCTCTTTTAAGGTGGAATCCAAGCGGTCTGACAAGCAGTTCCCCATGAGCTCCATTGCCATCTCCCAGGAGATCGGCGGAAGACTGGCAGAGGCCCATCCCGGTGTGGCCGTGGATGTACACCACCCTGCCTATACGGTCTATGTGGAGGTGCGGGACCTTTCCGCCTATGTCCACGGACCTGCCCTGCCCGGCGCAGGCGGCCTGCCCACCGGTGTGGGCGGACGGGCCATGTGCCTGCTCTCCGGCGGCATCGACTCCCCTGTCTCCGCCTATATGATGGCCAAGCGGGGCGTGGAAATTGAATCCGTGCACTTCTTCTCCTATCCCTATACCTCCCAGCTGGCCAAGGACAAAGTCCTGGAGCTGGCAAGACTGGTCACCCGCTACAGCGGGAAAATGACCGTGAACATCGTCTCCTTTACGGAGATTCAGGAAGCCATCCGGGACAACTGCCCCGAGGAATACTTCACCCTGATCATGCGGCGGTTTATGATGGAGATCTCCCAGCGCCTCGCCCGGGAAGACGGCTGCGGCGCTCTGGTCACCGGCGAAAACCTGGGCCAGGTGGCCTCTCAGACCATGGAGGCCATGACCGTCACCGGTGCCGTGGTGGATATGCCTATTTTCATGCCCCTGGTCGGTATGGACAAAGAGGAAATCATCACCATTGCCCGGAAAATCGGCACGCTGGAAACCTCCATTCTCCCCTACGAGGACTGCTGCACCGTCTTCACCCCCAAGCATCCCAAGACCAAGCCCACCCTGGGCCAGGTTGTCCACGCAGAACGGAATCTGGACCGGGAAGCGCTGATCACCCGAGCGCTGGAGAGCGTTGAAAAAATCAAGGTGGCCTACCATGACGAGCCTCTGCTGTAAGGTGCTGGAAGCCCTGGCGGGCAAAACCCTGGCAACCGCCGAGAGCTGCACCGGCGGCGGCATTGGCGCCGCGCTGACCGCCATCCCCGGCAGCTCCGCCGTCTACAAGGGCGGCATTATCAGCTATACCAACTGGGTCAAGCACAATCTGCTGGGTGTGGACCAGCACCTGCTGGATACCCTGGGGGCCGTCTCCGCCCCGGTGGCGGAGGCCATGGCAAAAGGTGCCCGGGAAGCAATTCAGGCAGATATCGCCGTATCCGTCACCGGCCTTGCAGGCCCCGGCGGAGATGAATTCGGAAATCCCGTGGGCCTGGTGTTCATCGGCTACAGCGACGCCGGGAAGACCCTTTCCCGCCGCTTTCTCTTCCCCGGCAGCCGGGAAGAAATCCGGCAGGCCGCCTGCCGGGAGGCCCTGAAGCTCATTCTGGACAACAATTAAGCTGCAAAAAGGATCGCACGCCCAACCGTGAACCGCTCCCTGTCTGCTTGACAGGGAGCGGTTCATTTCGGGGAATACGATCCTTTTGTTGTATTTATTCCGCTTTGAGAAGCGCGTCCAGGTCCCGGCAGAGGCGGTCCACATTTTCGTCTCCGGTTGCCCAGCTGGTGCAGATGCGCACGGCGCGGTGCGCATCGTCCACCCGGCACTGCTCGGTGAATACATAGGTCTTTTGCAGCTGCGCGAGAACCGCATCCGGCAGGATGGGAAAAATCTGGTTTGTTTCGTTTTCTACGTACATGGGAACGTGATTTCTTTGCAGACACCGGCGGATTTTGTCTGCCAGGCCGTCCGCATGGCGGGAGATCTCGAAATAAAGGTCACCCTCCAAGAGTGCTTCAAACTGCACGCCCAGCAGTCGCCCCTTGGCCAGCATCCCGCCGTGCTGCTTGATGAGGTAACGGAAGTCCTCCTTCAGCGCCGGGTTGGAAATAACCACAGCCTCGCCGAACAGCGCGCCCACCTTGGTGCCGCCGATATAGAACACATCGCAGAGCCTTGCAAGATCCGGCAAGGTCACATCGTTGCCCTTGGCCTCCAGGCCGTAGCCCAGCCGGGCACCGTCTACGAACAGGTAGAGCCCCAGCTCCCGGCAGGCACAGCTGATTTCTTCCAGCTCATGCAGAGAATAGAGGGTTCCCAGCTCCGTGGGGTTGGAGAGATAGACCATTTTCGGCTGCACCGTATGCTCAAAGCTTTCATTCGTCCGGTGCTCCAGGACACAGGCGCGAATCTGCTCTGCGGTGATTTTCCCGTCCTGCCCCGGCAGCCAGAGGACCTTGTGGCCCGTGGCCTCCACGGCACCGGTTTCGTGGACATTGATGTGGGCCGTATCCGCCCCGACCACGCCCTGATGGGGCCGCAGGGCGGCATCAATGACCGTCAGATTGGCCTGGGTACCGCCTACAAGAAAATGGACGGCCAGCGTACTGTCCTTGCAGAGAGAACGAATCCTATCGGCGGCACTGCGGCAGTGGTCATCCGTTCCGTAGCCGGGAGCCTGCTCCATATTGGTTTTTATAAGCGCCTCCAGTACCTTCGGGTGACAGCCTTCGGCGTAGTCATTGTTAAAATAAATCATTTTGGGCACCTCACTTTTTTCTCCCCTATTGTATTGCCCAGGGCGGTTTTTGTCAAGTGGCGGCGCACATATGCGCGTGCTTGACGGCATATCCATGGTAGTGCGGATCTTATCAGCATCGGAGGGGAGACCGACGAAGGAAGATATGGACGAAAGGGCCTGCCGTCTGGCCGCGTACATGATTGAAACCGATGCCACCGTGCGCAGTGCAGCGCAGAAATTCGGCATCTCCAAATCCACCGTCCACAAGGACCTGACCCAACGCCTGGAAAAGGGGCACCCCCTTCTCTACCAGCAGGTCCGTCAGGTTCTGGACCGCAACAAGCAGCTGCGGCACATCCGCGGCGGGCTTGCCACCAGGCGAAAATACAAAGGGGAATGAATTCGCGGCAGCCGGATCGGCTGCCGCATAACCTATAGATCGTCCACATCCTGTACGGGCTCTTCCTCCGGCTGCCCCGGAACGACACCCGTATAGCTGCCCTGGGGGTCTACCCGGATATTCCCCGCAAGACCGCCCTCCGGCGGCAGAAACAGGGGCGGCAGCGTAAATTTTCTTTTCCTGTTTTTCAAAGCAATCCCTCCCTGCCCAGTTTGTGCAGCGTGGGCAAAAGAATACCCTATTGCGTTCCTTTTTGTTCTATGGTATGCTATTGGCACAGAAGGAGGACCGCAATATGTTCGAAATCACCCTGATCACCATGGGCAAGCTGAAAGAAAAGTTCTATATTTCTGCCGCCCAGGAATACGCCAAACGTCTCTCCGGCTACTGCCGGTTTACCCTTTTGGAACTGCCGGAATACCGGCTTCCGGAAAACCCCAGCCAGGCGGAGATTACCATGGGACTGGAAAAGGAAGCGGATGACATTCTCGCCCGCATCCCCAAGGGGGCCTGGTTCTGCGTCTTCACGCCGGAAGGAAAGGAACTCAGCAGCGAGGCCTTTGCAGACAAGATCGCCTCCGTAAAGCTCTCCGGCAAGAGCAGCGCCTGCTTTCTCATCGGCTCCTCCTTCGGCATGGCACCCAGGGTCAAGGAAAAGGCGGATTTCAGGCTCTCTATGGGGCCTATGACCTTCCCCCACCATCTGGCGCGGATCATGGTCCTGGAGCAGCTCTACCGGGCAGAGGCCATCCAGGCGGGCAGCCGGTATCATAAGTGACGTATTCGGCGGCGGGATATTCCTGCCGCTGCCTTTTTTCTTGCGAGATACCTTGACAGGTGAGGTATCTCATGATAGTATGGGTTTCAGAAAGGTGGTGCTGGCCATGTCAATTGCCGGAGATTTGATCCGTGGACACACGGACGCAATCATTCTGGCCCGTCTGCTGCAATCCGACAGCTACGGCTACGAAATCAACAAAACCATCTCCACCATGACCGGCGGCAAATTTGAGTTGAAGGAGGCCACGCTCTATACGGCCTTCAAGCGCTTAGAGGAGCAGGACTATATTCGCTCCTATTGGGGCGACCAGGGCAGCGGCGCCCGGAGGCGGTACTACTCCATCACCCCGGAAGGCCGGGAAGCCTGCCACCGGCTGCAGCTGGAATGGCTGGAGACACGGCAAATCATGGATCATCTGTTGGAAGGGAAGGATTCCTTATGAGAGAAAAGCTGAAAGAATACGTCCACCTGCTCTTTGCCGGAACCGTAGGCAAAGAGGATATGGAGCAGGAGATTTTGCAGAATACATTGGACCGGTTTGACGACTGGGTTTCCAGAGGCTTCTCCGAGGAGGATGCCTACCGGAAAGCGGTCTCCGGCATTGGGGATATCGATGCCCTTCTGGGAAAGTCCGCCTCCCCGGAACGGGAAGAGGCCTCCGGCTATGTCCCCCTGGGAAAGCGGATTTGCAATGCCGTGGCTGTTTTCCTGTATATTACCTGCCCCATTCCCCTATTCATTTTTCAGAACGGAATCGGGCTGTGCTGTCTGCTGGCGATGATTGCCTGCGGTGTGGTGATTCAGATTCTCGCCGAAAAGCTGATGGATTCTCTGGAGACATACAACCCCATCTCCGGAGGGACACGGGTCGCCTTGACCGTTATCGCCATTTTCTTTTATATTCTCTGCCCGGTACCCCTGTTTCTTCTGCAGGATGAATTTGGGCTGTGCTGTTTGCTCTCCATGGTAGCGCTGGGTGTGGCCATGCAGCTCATTGCCGGAAAAAGCACCGGGCAGCCAATGAAAGCCGAAGAAGGCCCACAGAGCGAAGTACAAAAGAGTGTCCGTTCCCTGCTGTGGCTGCTGACCCTTGGGGTATACCTTCTCGTCAGCTTCCGCACCCATGCCTGGTGGATCACCTGGATTCTCTTCCCCATTGCGGATTCCCTGACGAAGCTGGTGTTCGCACTGCTGGGAAAACGCTCGTTGAGCAAGGCAATCCTCAGCGTTCTGCTGACCGTTGCGCTCTGTGCTTTTCTTTTCAGTATTCCTGTAAATCACCTTGCCCATGGAGCACTCACCTTTGGCAAGGCTGCAAACCACGGCACGGAAGCTGCAAGCCAGAGCTTTGCCGCCTCCCAGGTGCGGTCCCTGGAAATTGACTGGGTAGACGGCTCTGTCTCCATCCGGCAGGACGCCGGGGACACCCTGCGCTACACGGTCACCGGAGGCGACGCAGACCGTACCGCATACTCCCTGGAGGATGGGAAACTATCCATCAGCGCCATGGAAAACAGCGTTCTGAATTTTGACAGCCACCGGGGTGCGGACCTGACGGTGCTGGTTCCGGAGGGCTGGACGCCACAAGAGCTTTCCGTAGAGAGTATTTCCGCTCCCATTCAAATCGAAAACCTGAAGGGAACGGAATTGGACGCAGACACCGTATCCGGTGTGATGGAATTGAAGGACATCCAGGCCGACGAACTGAGCCTTTCCACCATTTCCGCAAAGATCACCTGCTCCGGCGCAGCCCGGGAGATTTCCCTGGAAACCACCTCCGGGAACTGTGCTCTGGAGCTGACGGAATACCCCAAAAAGATCGACCTGGATTCAGTCTCCGGGGACTTGGAGCTGTTCCTGCCCAAAGCAGCAGGCTTCACCCTGCGGCTGGACACCGTCAGCGGCAAATTCCGCTCGGACTTTGATTACAGTATTCCCAAGGATGACACCTACGTCTCCGGTGACGGCAGCTGCACCGTCAGTGCCGATACGATTTCCGGCAATGTGAATATCCGGCAAAAATAACTTAATTTACGGCGTACCGCCTGAGCTGCGGTACGCCGTTTGTGTTTCTTAATACTCCCCTGCCGCGTACATCACCGCGGACAGCGCGCACAGCGGGGCCGTCTCGCAGCGAAGAATGCGCTTTCCCAGGGTGCAGACCGTGAGGCCTGCGTCCAGAGCCTTGCTGACCTCCCGTTCCTCCAGGCCGCCCTCTGGGCCGGTTAAGAGGCTGACGGTCTTCCAGGGGCCGCTTTCCAGGGCATCGTGGAGGGTGACGGTATTCTCGTGCTCGTAAAAGAGCAGGGCCTTGTCTGCCTTGGCGGCCCGCTCCAGGGCGGCGCCGTAGGAATCCAGCACGCACACCTCAGGAATCATCCCCCGGCCGGACTGCTCGGCGGCGGATGCGGCGATTTTCTGCCAGCGCTCCAGCTTCTTTTTCAGACTCTTTTCGTCGGGCCGGGAGACGCAGCGCTCCGATGGGAACGCCACAATTTCCGCAGCACCCAGCTCTGTGGCCTTCTGAATCACGTGCTCCAGCTTATCAGCCTTTGGAAAGGCCATGTAGACGCTGACCCGGGCGGCCGCTTCCGTCTCGGAAGGGTGGGGGGCTCCGCAGAAAAGGGTCAGGTTCTCCGGGTTCTCCACCCGGCACTTTCGCTCCATGCCCTGCCCATCGCAGAGCAGGATCTCCTCCCCTGCTTTCAGGCGCAGGACCTTGGCATGCCTGGCGTTCTCACCGGTCAAAATGCATTGCGTGCCGGAGAATTCCTCCGGGGATACAAAAAATCGAATCATAATCTGCCTCACATTTGTTTTTTCTCAGTATAGCATAGCTGCAGCAAATGCGCAAGCACCGGAAATTCGACCGGGCGTTTGGTTTTCTCAAGGGGAAGTTCATTGTTTTTCCTCCCGATTCATGATAGGATAAGGCCACGAGCTCGAAAAAAACAAAGGAGAAATTCCTATGGAAATCGGAACACAGATCAAGGCCCTTCGTTTGCGCAAGGGCGTTACCCAGGAGGCCATCGCCCAGCCCAGGAGGTCTGCGGACACGACGCAGAAGCCATTGCCGCGCTGAATGAGGAGATTGAAGTCGCCGCAAGAGACTGGTCGATTACCGAGGGGGAATTCGTGGATAAGATCCGCAGAGAGATCGCCAGACTGGAACGGGCGAGGCAGTAAAAAGCGGGAACAGGGATTCGAGCTCATTCAAAGCGTATGCCACGCAAAGCATTTGCGGCAGCCCACCGGTATCCACCGACAGGCTGCCGCAAAAAGCATTTCATTTTGAAACCGTCTCAGCCTGACCGCTTCCGGACGGTACGCGCAGTTAGTGGAGACGTTTGGCCATTGTTTTCGCGATACACGGGGCAACAACCCTGCGGAAAGCATCGTTGCCATAATGCATGGCCCGTACAGCCGCCGTCAGGCCTGTGCCATTTACCTCGTTGGAATCCGTATCCCTTGGAACTTTCACATAGGTCTCAGGGCTCCACTGGGCGTAGTGAGCCCAAATCCTGGGGCAGTCTCCTACACCATACCAATGGGCCACGGTTTCGGCATTGTACCAGATGCCCCGGTTCCAATCGCCCTTGTAAACCTTTCCGGGGCAGGCTTCTGCCATATATCGGAAAAAGTCCTCTGTCATGGCATCAAAGCCCGCCATCTGTGCCGGGCCGTTTTCATAGTCAAACTCGCCCTGCATCCATACCACACCGAGGAAGCGATTCTCCGGGTTTAACTCCAGGCAATATTGGATGCGGTCCCGCATGGCGAAATAAAATGGGGATTCCTTGCCCCAGCGCAGGCGGCCCTGGGACGGGCGCAGAGCAACGCTGTCGTAACTCCCCTGCTCCCCCACGGTAAAGCCAACGCCGCCATAGGCACAGGGCAGCACCAGGATATCATAATCCCCGGGGATCATATCCAGCAAAAGGTCGGCCAGAGGCAGGTGCATCCCCCGGGTGCCGGGCATTGCAGCAGGATTTTCCGGATTGCCAAAGGGACGCATATCCTGGTAATTCTGGGCGCAGGCCCCCAAAGGGATAATTTTCAGATTATCCTCTCCGTAAAGCCCCAACTGCCGAATTCGCTCCGTACGAAAATGACCCAAGTAATCTTCAGGGATTCGGGATTCGTCAAAGCCAACCGCGTTGGACTGACCGGCCACGCAGAGGATCATATATTTCTTTTCCATGAATCGCGCTCACTTTCCTTGAAATATGAATTAGGCTTCTGATACCTTTTTTATTTTACAATACTTCTCCCCTCTTTGCAACTGCGAAGCAGCGGCATCGGGACGGTTGCGGGAAGGGACATTCCGTGAATATTCGCAGACCAATGCCCAGTCTGCAAAAAATTGAATAAATATGCCGAAGCTTGACGACTTTCCCGCTCCGCCAGTGCGATTTTCAGAAAAAACCGAACCCCAAAAGGAGTTCGGTTCTTCATCATTGATAGAAAATATCCTGTACAGTCTGAGCCAGGGCTGCCTCGTCTACGTAGAATTCCATAAACTCCTCGCCCTTTCTGGTTTCACCGGTGAGTGTAACAAAGGGCTCAATCTGACAATCCAGCAGGAGCTCAGACAGTGCTTGCAGCTGGGACACCGTATAGTCCGTCTGGAAGGCATCTCCGAGCTTTAGCGTGAGGTTTGTCAGGAAGTCCGGGTTTTCCTTTGCACAGCTGCGTAGCTTTTCAATCAGGGCAGACATATACTGCTCCTGCCGCTCCATCCGGCCGGTGTTTGTCTGGTCCCCAACGTTCTGACGGCCACGCACATATACAAGGGCATTTTCCCCGGTCAGCAGGACTTCTTCCCCTTTTTTCAGCTGCGGATAATTCTCCCCGAAATCCTCCAGGACCGTCACGGCAACACCGCCAACGGCATCATTCACCGCAGGAACGGACTCCATGGTAAAGCTCATATAATGGTCGATGTCCTCGCCCAGAAGGTCCTGGACAGCCCGCTTGGAATTCAGGCAGCTGTCAGAGCCGCCGCTGCCATAGGTATGCGCCAGGGCCAGCTGACCGGTAAAACTGTCTGCAACATCTCCAAAGACGCCCAAACGGGTGATCTTCGTCATGGTATCGCGGTTCAGGAGCAAGGGCGTGCAAACCTTCTTGTCCCGATCGATCACAAGAACCAGGTCCAGGTCTGCCTGCATATCATTGAGGTATGCACGTTCATCCTGGGGATATTCATTCTTATCCAGGCCAAGGATCAAAACCGTCTCCAAATCCTGCTTTCTCTCCGGGGCACGTGTGGTCTCCGTGGCCTCGGTCTGCGCGGCGGTGGTCTGCACCGCGGCAGCAGTGGGTGCAGTCGTCTCTGCGGCTCCTGCGCCGCAGGCTGTCAGCCCAAAAAGAGCAAGGGCACACAGAGACAGTGCGGCTGCTCTGTGCGCCCCAGCGAATTTACCCATTTACTTCTCGGCCTTGACCAGGAATGCCACAGGACCTTCACCATCGAGAACCACATCGACAGTGCCGTTTGCATTCACGGTCACATCGTCCAGAGCGACAGGCACCCACTCATAGGTGTCCTTCTCATCCTCGGAGGGAACGTAGCGCATAACGAGGACATCCTCGTCCTTGTCCACGTTCAGCTCGAACTGAACGGTCACCTTCACGCCGTCCTTCTTCAGCTCTTCATCCACGAACTGAACAAGAACCAGGTCACGAACGACGAAGTCATCCACATTCAGGTTGAGGGCCTTGTTCTCTTCGTCCTCCAGCATTTCTACCAGCTTGGGGGCAGCCTTCCGAACAGAGCCAGCCTCAAGAATGGAATCATATGCCTCGTCCAGCAGCTTCTGATCCTCCTCAGACAGCTTCTCGCCATCTACCAGGGGGGTCACCACGACATCGGCCGCAGGATGCTTCACTTCCGTACCATCCTCCAGCGTCACGGTAACGGTCTTAATGCCCATTGCCTTCTTCTGCTGAATGCTGGGCACATAGCTGTCTGCGAAGGCGGTCACGGCCAACATTGCAATGACAAGTGCAAGACTCAGCGCACGCAATACTTTTTTCATACTTGTTACCTCCATTTTCTTATCGGGTCATCCTGACCCGGAAAATACATCATTTGATTACAGGCCCCTGCCCATGGCACAGCGCATATTCTCCAATACCCTTTCGGAAATATCCGGCGTAACGCGCTCCCATCTGGGCGGGCGAACGGTCATATTGTGGCAATCGGACCCAAGCATATGGACCGAGCCGCCATCAATGAGCTTGCGATAGCGCAAGCGATCCAGGGTACCGTCCAAGGCAGAGGTATTCAGCTGCATCAAAATACCGGCCTCGGAAAGCTCACGCCAAAGAGATACGGGCTGATCGGTATAATACCGATCAATATGGGCCAGAACCACCCGCACATCCCGGCACTCTCCCAGCAGCAGCGTCTCCTGAACCGTCTGCCTATCCCACCTGGAAAATGGCATCTCCAGCAGCAGCAACTTCGTTTGGCCAATGGTCAGCAAAGACAGGTCCTCGCAATCGCTGATCCCCGGGAAGAACTGAACCTCTGCTCCCAGAATGATTCTGGGGCAAGAGAGATCCAGCCTGGGTAGGAGCTTCTGAAAGGAATCGAACCTTCGCTTCAGGAAACGCCTGGGGCTGTTTTGCCCTGAATAGAAATGGGGCGTCATAACAACGGTATCGATGCCCTGGCGCACCTCTTCACGCAGAAGGGAAAGGCTCTCCTCGACGCTTCTGCTGCCGTCATCCATCCCCGGAAGGATATGGCTATGGTAATCGGTCATATTTTATGCGATATCTTTTCAAAAGTCAAGGCATTTCCATGGCTGCGGAATTCTTTTTTTCGTAGCCGTAGCCTTTTTTGTACTTCTTATGCTGAATCCGAGAATCCGTCAGGACAAAGCCCAGGACCTTCACCTCCGCAAAACGGAGCTGACGCATCGTCTCCTCCAGGGAGCGCTTGTCACAATAGTTCTCCCGGACGGCCACGATAATGCCATCCATCAGGTTGGAAACGATCAGTGCATCGCTGACCTCGCACACAGGGGGCAGGTCCAGAATGATCACATCTGCCGCCTGTTTCATCGCCTCAATCGCCAGACGCATCCGCTTGGAGCTGAGAAGTTCCGCAGGATTGGGGGGAATATCTCCGGCAGTGATAATACGCAGGGTTGACATACCGTTAAATTTCTGGAGTACCTGACTGCCGTCCGCCGTGCCAACCAGCAGATTGGTAAAGCCGGGCGCCGGAGCCAGACGCAGCCTTTTAGAATAGGCAGGCAGCCGAAGATCGCACTCGATCAGCAGCACATTCTTACCGGTCTGCGCAATGGTATAGGCCAGATTCACAGCAGTGGTGGACTTGCCTTCTCCCTTTTGAGAGCTGGTAATACCGATGACCTTGCAGCTATCGCCCAGGTCCGGCATGCTGAAATCCAGATTGGTGCGCAGACGCTTATAGGCCTCTGCCGCACCAAAGCTCATATCCCGGCCAAGTGCAGCCTGAACCTGTGCATTTTTCTTTTCCTTCGCCATATCAGCCCCGCCCCTTTCTTCCGGCATTGCCGTAGCCATACGAACCGTAATAATAATAACCATCATCGTCGTCCTGGGTCAGGTCCGGGATGACTGCCAGCAGGGGCAGGTCATAGCTGGACAGCAGATAGTCTGCAGAGTGGATATTATCGTCCATCAGATACAAAACGACTACGGCGCCGCAGGCAAGCACTGCACCCAGCAGGAAGCCCAGCATGGTATTCTTACCGGTGCTGGGAGCGGCCTTCTTGGAGGGCACCACGGCGGTATCTACGATGCGCACGGAGGAGCCGTCTACCACGGAGGCGATCTTCTCCGGAAGCACTCTGGCAATGGTGTTGGCCAAAAGCTCCGCCTCCTGAGGGCTTGTGCTGGTGACCTCTACAGAGAATATCTCCGTAGAATTCACGGAGCTGGCGCTGATCATTTTCTTGAGCTGGTCATAGCTATAGCTCACACCGGACTGCTCGATGACATCGTTCAGCGTCGTACGGGTGTTCAGAATAACAATATAGGTATCCACCAGGCTTTTGGCTGCCGTCAGATCGGATGCAGAAATGCTCAACTTGCTGCCTGCCACGGAAATATCCGAGCTGTTGACATACAGCAGGGCGTTTGCCTTATATGTAGGGGTGATCAGCAGCTTGGTATAGCCAAGGGCCAGGCCGGCGCATACAACCGCCGCCAGCACAATGGCCACGATATGTGACCACATGGCCTTCGCCAGGTCCAGCAAGTCGATCTCATAGTCTTGCTGCGTCTTCTTTTCGCTCATTGCATTCTCTCCTAAACGTTCCTTTTGATATTTCTTGTTATTCTGTCATTCTATCATACAATTGGCGCGTTGTCAATTCTTATGGGATTGTTTTCATTGAAATGCTGCTCAATTGGCCAGGCTTAGACAACGATTTCGGAATTTGGGATAATGACGGCTGCTAGAAGATAGGCAACGATGCCCGTACCACCGGCCAGGCCCAGAATCGCCCAGATCAGGCGAATAATGGTGGGATCAATGCTGAAAAACTCCCCAAGCCCGCAGATCATCTTGTTCGTATTGGATTTGTAAAGCTTCTTGTTCATGGTAAAATCTCCTCTCAAATATATTTTTCAACCAAGAGCATAATGCGCTTATGAATTTCCTCAATTGGGAGCATCTGTCCGTCACGGCAGCAGTCTACAGTGAGCCAGCCCAGCTTTTCCGCGCAGTACTGCGCTGCTTCCCGGCTGTGCTTCAGATAGGCCAGGTCCCGCTCATGGATATCCTTTTTGCTTTCGTCCCCGCTGTAGCGGGCAGTCATCAGAGCCTGGCTGACCTGGGGATCTACATTCAGATAGATCACACAGTCCGGGACCGGAATGCCCAGCTTATTGTATTCAAAATCAAAAAGCCAATCCAAAAAACTTTCCCACTGCTGCCTCGGCAGCTTGCTGCACTGGTGTACAGCATTGGAGGTTGTATACCGGTCCGCAATGACCACCCCCTTGGCATAATCCCGGCTCCAGTCCTTCCGATAGGAAGCAAACCGGTCCACCGCAAAGAAGGAGCTGGCGGCATAGGCGTTCACATCCTGGGGATCCGTACCGAACTGCCCGGACAAATACATCCGAACCAGTGCGGAAGAATCAGAGTCATAATCCGGGAAGGACACCTCCCGCACGGAAACACCCTGCTCCATCAGGGCTTTCATCAGTCTTCTCGCCTGAGTGGCCTTTCCACTGCCATCCAGTCCCTCGATCACGATCAGCTTATTTGCCGCCACGTTATTCTCCCCCTTGGCCTTTCTAATGCTCTTTTCTTTTATTATACTCCTCACGTCAAGAGGGGGGCGCTGCAAAAACAGCGCCCCCTCTCCGGCTTTGGAAAAATGCTCTTTTCTTATTCAACACCCGTTACGGTGTACTTCCCGCCGCAGGCGGCGGTATCTGCAAGGATGGCGTCCGCCAGCGCCTCATTCAGAGTAACCTTTGCGGTTTTGCTGTTCTTGCTGACCTGGGCCTGGGCAACCTGGGGCAATGCCTCCAGAGCCTTTTTCACACGGTTCTCGCAGCCGGAGCAGCCCATGCCTTCGATGTGAATGATCTTTTCCATAATGATACCCTCCATTTTAATCAATTGATGTGACTGTATAGTCCTCGGCCTCCACAGCCTTTTTCAGAACCTCGCTGTCGACCTTTTTGCTCAGGATAACAACGGCTGTACCCGCCTCGTGGTCCGCCTGGGCAGAGGCGACACCGTCAACAGTCTCCAGGGCCTTCTGCACTGCCATTTCGCAGTGGTGGCACATCATGCCCTCGATGTGAACGGTCTTTACCATATTTTCTTTGGCCTTGGCGCTGCGCTTGTGATCGTGCCTGCCGTCATAGAGCTTGCACAGGTTCAGCCGCAGGGCGTTGGTCACCACGCAGAAGCTGGACAGGCTCATGGCCGCCGCGCCGAACATGGGATTCAATGTCAGGCCAAAGGCCACAAAGCAGCCTGCGGCCAGAGGAATGCCGATGATATTGTAGATAAACGCCCAAAACAGATTCTCGTGGATATTCCGCAGGGTAGCCCGGCTGAGCCGGATAGCCGCAGGCACATCCAGAAGGCTGCTCTTCATGAGCACCACATCCGCCGCGTCAATGGCCACGTCCGCGCCGGCGCCGATGGCAATGCCCGTATCCGCCCGGGTCAGGGCCGGGGCATCGTTGATTCCGTCGCCTACCATGGCGACCTTGCCCTGGGCCTTCAGCTTCCGGATCACAGCCTCCTTGCCGTCCGGCAGCACCCCGGCGATGACCTGGTCTACACCGGCTTGAGCCCCGATGGCCTTGGCCGTACGCTCGTTGTCACCGGTGAGCATGACCACCTGGATGCCCATGTTCTGCAGCTCCCGAATGGCCCGGGGGCTGTCCGCCTTCATGGTGTCCGCCACGGCGATCATTCCGGCGAAAATGCCGTCACAGGCAAAGAGCAGCGGGGTCTTGCCCTGCTCGGCCAAGGCATGAGCCTTGGCCGTCATATCCGCAGGGACGCTGACGGCACCGGAAATAAATTGCAGGCTGCCGCCCAGCAGCGCTTTCCCCTCCAGCTTGGCGCGCAGGCCGTTTCCGGGCAGGGCCTCGAAATCCGTTACCGCATCGGGTTCCATACCTCGCGCGGTCCCCTCCTCCAGGATGGCCTTGGCAAGAGGATGCTCGCTTTTGCTTTCCAGGGCCAGGGCAAGCTTCAGCAGTTCATTCTCCTGCGCATCGCTGACAATATCCGTCACCTTGGGTTTGCCCTCCGTGATGGTGCCGGTTTTGTCCAGAACAACGATATCCGTCTTTCCGGTCTGCTCCAGAGAGACGGCCGTCTTAAACAGAATACCGTTCTTGGCACCCACGCCGTTGCCAACCATGATGGCCACAGGGGTAGCCAGGCCCAGGGCACAGGGACAGCTGATAACCAGAACGGAAATACCCCGGGTCAGGGCATAGGCAAATTCTCTGCCCAGCAGCAGCCAGACAACGGTGGTCACCACCGCAATGGAAATAACCGTCGGAACAAACACGCCGGAGACCTTGTCGGCAATTTTCGCAATGGGGGCCTTGGTTGCCGCCGCATCGGAAACCATTTTGATGATCTGGGAAAGGGTGGTGTCCTCCCCTACCCGACTGGCCCGGCAGCGCAGGAAGCCGGACTGATTGATGGTGGCAGCGGAGACCCCGTCGCCCACCGCCTTGTCCACAGGGATGCTTTCGCCGGTGAGGGCGGATTCATTGACGGCACTGCTGCCCTCCAGGACAATGCCGTCCACGGGGATGCTTTCCCCGGGGCGGACAACAAAGATATCATCCTTTTGCACCTGTTCAATGGGTGCCGTGACCTCCTGCCCATCCCGGATCAGGGTCGCAGTCTTGGGAGCCAGATTCATGAGCCCTTTCAGAGCATCCGTGGTCTTTCCCTTGGAGCGGGCCTCCAGCATTTTGCCCACGGTGATCAGGGTCAGGATCATGGCGGCGGACTCGAAATAGAATTCGTCCATATAGGTCATGACCCCTACCATATCCCCGTGCACCTGGGCATCGGTCATGGCGAAGAGGGCATACACGCTCCACAGGAAGGAGGCCATGGAGCCAAGAGCCACCAGGGTATCCATATTGGGAGACCGGTTCCACAGAGCTTTGAAGCCGGAAATAAAAAATTTCTGATTGATGACCATGATGATGCCTGCCAGCAGCAGCTGCACCAGGCCCATGGCCACATGATTTCCGTCAAACCATCCAGGCAGCGGCCAGCCCCACATCATATGGCCCATGGAAAAATACATCAGCACCGCCAGAAAACCGATGGAGGCAATGAGCCGCCGCTTCAGTTTGGGAGTCTCGCGGTCCGCCAGGGCATCCTCCTGGGGGGCCGCTGTTTTTTCCGCGCCTTTCACAGAGCAGCCGTAGCCTGCATGCTCCACGGCCTTGACAATAGCCGCACTGTCTGCCGTGCCGTCCACGCCCATGGAATTGGTAAGCAGGCTCACTGCGCAGCTGCTGACGCCCGGAACCTGGTTCACGGCCTTTTCCACCCGGGCTACACAGGCAGCACAGCTCATGCCCGTTACATTGTATTGTGTCATGTTTCTCCTCCTATCTGCTATTCTTCCCTGTTTCGGGAAGGTTATTTCATAAGCTTCTGCAGAATGGTCACCAGCTCATCGATGACCTCATCCTTGCCCTCCCGGATATCCCGGGCCACGCAGCCCTCAATGTGGCGGGCCAAAATCTCCTTGTTAAAGGCATTCATAGCCGCATTGACGGCAGAAGACTGGGTGAGGATATCATAGCAGTAGGCATCCCGTTCGATCATGGCCTGAAGGCCCCGGACCTGGCCTTCAATGCGCTTGAGCCGGTTCTGGAGCTTCCGCTTCTCCTCCTCGGTCCGCATTGTGGTCTTTTCGGTGCCCCCACAGCAGCAGCAAGAATGTTCTTCCACTTCGCATTGCTCCTTTCAGATACCCCTCAGGGGTATCTGTATTGTATACCCCCAAGGGGTATTTGTCAAGTTTTTTCTTGCCAAATCACCATGCTCATGATAGAATGCCGGTAGCGTAGTTCCGATGTACAACCTTTTGCGCAGCATCAGAAAAGAGAGGTTTATCCGCTATGGGAAAGGCACCGCGTTATGCAAAGAGGCCCTCAGCCTACAGAGGCTCCCCAACCCTCCGAAGACGCAAGCCCAGACACTCCGGAGTCCGAAACATAACAAAACATTATTTTTCCCGGTGTATGCACGGGTGCATACACCGGGAATTTTTTTATTTCATATTCTCCTTAGCCACCGACAGCATCAGCTTGATCCGGTTGAGCTGGTTGACCTCACTGGCACCGGGGTCGTAGTCCACGGCGGCAATGTTGGCCTGGGGATAGTTCTTTTTCAGGACCTTGATCACACCCTTGCCCAGTACTGGGTTGGGCAGGCATGCAAAGGGCTGAATGCAGATGACATTGGGCACGCCGGAAGAAATCAGCTCGATCATCTCACCGGCCAGGAACCACCCTTCGCCATACTGGTTGCCCAGGGACAGATAGGGCTTGGTCATCTCCGCGATTTTTTCAATGGGTACCGGCGGATCAAAGCGCTTGCTCTTGCGCAGAGCATCAATGGCCGGGCGGCGCAGAGCCCGCACCACCTGGATGCCCGCTTTGGCCGTAAACTCCGAGCCCCAGCCCGCCCCCAGGAATTCATGGCGGTATTTACCGCCCAGCAGGCAATAGTTGAAGAAGTCCAACATATCCGGCACCACGGCCTCGGCCCCCTCGGCCTCCAGAACTTCAACCAGGTGGTTATTGGCCAGGGGCATATACTTGACCAGGATCTCGCCGACCACGCCCACCCGGGGCTTGCGGAGGGTCTCGTCAATGGGCAGGCTGTCAAAAGCCTGGACAATACCCCGGCAAACCCAGCCATAGGAATAGGTGGTGTCCTTATCCACCAGAGACTCAATGCAGATTTCTTTCCACTTCCGGTGCAGCTCCTCGGCAGAGCCGGGGACCTTCTCATAGGGCCGCACCCGATACAGGCAGCGCATGAACAGGTCGCCATAGACCAGGGCGTGCACCGCATCAATGGCCAGCCCTGCCGTGATCTGAAAGCCCGCATTTTTCTCCATGCCGTTGGCATTGACGGAGATCACGGGGATATTTGGGTAGCCCGCCTTTTGCAGAGCACGGCGGATAAAGGCCACATAGTTGCTGGCCCGGCAGCAGCCGCCGGTCTGGGTCATCATGATGGCCAGATGATCCGTATCGTATTTACCGGAGAGCACTGCCTCCATGATCTGCCCCACCACGGTAATGGAGGGGAAACAGGCGTCGTTATTGACATATTTCAGCCCCGTATCGATGGCCGTCCGGTCGTCATTGTCCAGGATCACCACATGATAGCCGTGCTTTTCAAAAACCGGCTGCAAAATCTCAAAGTGGATGGGGCTCATCTGGGGCGCCAGAATGGTATAGCCCTCCAGCTGCATGGCTTCCGTGTACTCCACACGCTCGAAGTCCACAGGCCGGGGGCAGGCATGAATCTGCTCCTCCCGGCGCATCTTCATGGCCGCAATCAGGCTGCGGATGCGGATGCGGACAGCGCCCAGATTGTTCACCTCGTCGATTTTCAGCAGCGTATAGAGTTTATTGCTGCCCTCCAGGATCTCATTGACCTGGTCCGTGGTCACAGCGTCCAGACCGCAGCCAAAGGAATTCAGCTGCAACAGCTCCAGGTCGTCCCGATTCCGGACAAACCGGGCGGCGGAATACAGCCGGGAATGGTAGACCCACTGGTCCACGATCCGCAGGTGCTGGTCTTCCTCGGGATTCGGGAGGCTGTCCTCCGTGAGCACCGTCAGGCCATAGGAGGCGATGAGCTCGGGGATACCGTGATTGATCTCCGGGTCGATATGATAGGGCCGCCCGGCCAGGACAATACCGCTGCCGCCATTGTCCTCCATCTGCTTCAGTACCCGCTGTCCTTCCGCCACGATGTCGGCCTTGGCCTTCCGCTGCTCCGCCCAAGCTGCCTTGACTGCCGCCTTGACTTCGGAAGCAGGGATGTCCCATTCCTCCTTACAGAGCTTTATCAGCCGTTCGGCAGCAACCTTTTCATTGGTAAAGGCCACAAAGGGGCGGATATAGCGCACTTTTCCCTCTGTAACAGCCTCCACGTTGTTTTTCAGGTTTTCCGCATAGGAGGCCACCATGGGGCAGCTGTAGTGGTTTTGAGCATCCTTGTGCTCCTGGTATTCATAAAACACACAGGGGTGGAAAATGGTGGTGATTCCCTGGTTTATGAGCCACTGCACATGGCCGTGGGCCAGCTTGGCGGGATAACACTCGGATTCTGAGGGAATGGAGTCCATGCCCAGCTCATAGATCTTCCGGTCCGAGAAGGGCGAGAGCACCGCACGGATACCCAAATGCCGGAAGAATGTGGCCCAGAAGGGATAGTTCTCGTACATATTCAGCACTCTGGGCAGGCCAACGGTGCCTCTTTCCGCCTCTTCTTCCGTCAGAGGTGTGTAATCAAACATCCGCTTCTGCTTATAGGCCACCATATTGGGTGCCTTCTCGCCCCGGTCGGATTTTCCTGCGCCCTTCTCACAGCGGTTGCCGGTAATGTGTCGGCGTCCGCCGGGGAAGACATTCACGGTGAGCATACAGTTATTGGCGCAGCCGCCGCAGCGCCGGGTCTTGGTGGTATAGGTCAGGTTGACGATCTCTTCCAGAGGAAGCATGGTGGTCCCTTCGCCCCGGTCATGGCTTCGGGCAATCAGTGCAGCGCCAAAGGCCCCCATAAGCCCCGCAATATCCGGGCAGACCACATCTGCCCCGGCAATGGTCTCAAAAGCCCGCAGCACCGCCTGATTGTGGAAGGTTCCGCCCTGGACCACGATATGACTGCCCAGCTCCTTGGCAGAGCTCAGCTTGATGACCTTGAACAGGGCGTTTTTGATCACGGAATAGGCCAGACCTGCGGAGATATCCGAGACCTTTGCCCCCTCCTTCTGGGCCTGCTTTACATTGGAATTCATAAACACCGTGCACCGGGTACCCAGGTCCACCGGGTGCTCGGCAAACAGAGCCTCCTTCGCAAAATCCTGGGCAGAATACCCCAGCGAATTTGCAAAATTCTCAATAAAGGAGCCGCAGCCGGAGGAGCAGGCCTCGTTGAGCATGATGGTATCCACCGCGCCGTTTTTCAGGCGGATGCACTTCATATCCTGGCCGCCAATATCCAGCACACAGTCCACGTCCTTATCAAAGAAGGACGCTGCCGTGCAGTGGGCAATGGTCTCCACCTCGCCCTCGTCCAGATTGAAGGCAGATTTCAGCAGGGACTCGCCATAGCCCGTAGAGCAGGTGCGGGCTATGCGGGCAGAGCCGGGCAGGATTGTTTTCAGATTCCAGATGGCGGTTTTTGCCGTCTCGATGGGGTTGCCCTTATTGTTGGCATAGAAGGAATAGAGCAGCTGCCCTTCCTGGCCGATCAGGGCCATTTTGGTGGTGGTAGAGCCCGCATCAATGCCTAGATAGCAGTCGCCACAGTAGGTTTCCAAATTTGCCTTTTCTACCACAGCCTTGGCGTGACGCTGCCGGAAGGCTTCGTAATCCTCCTTGCTTTCAAACAGTGCCGGAAGCCGGGGCATCTCAAAGCTGACCTTGACCCCTTTTTCAAGCCGCCCGATCAGATCCTCCAGAGCCACAGCCTCGCCGCCGTCCTCCTCCAGGGCCGAACCCATGGCAGCGAACAGATGGGAATTTTCCGGATCGACTACGTTTTCCGGAGTAAGCTTCAAGGTACGGATAAAGGCCTTTTTCAGCTCCGGCAGGAAATGAAGCGGGCCGCCCAGAAAGGCAACGCAGCCCCGAATGGGCTTGCCGCAGGCAAGGCCGGAAATGGTCTGATTGACAACGGCCTGAAAAATTGATGCCGCCAGGTCCGCCTTGGTGGCGCCTTCATTGATCAGGGGCTGAATGTCTGTCTTGGCAAACACGCCGCAGCGGGCTGCAATGGGATAAATCTGCTGATAATGCTCCGCCTCTGCGTTCAGGCCTGGGGCATCGGTTTGCAGCAAGGCCGCCATCTGGTCGATAAAGGAGCCCGTGCCGCCGGCACAGACGCCGTTCATGCGCTCCTCCAGGCCGCCGGTGAAATAGATGATCTTGGCATCCTCACCGCCCAGTTCGATTGCCACATCCGTCTGAGGATAGAAGGTTTTCAGCGCCCCGGCAACGGCCACGACCTCCTGCACGAAGCCGATGCCCATGGCCTTAGCCAAGGTGATCGCACCGGAACCCGTGATCCTCGCTTGCAGCGCACAGTCTCCCAGCTTTTCCCGAACATCCTTTAAAAGTCCAGCCAGGGCCCCCTGGGTATTGGCCTGGTGGCGCACGTAATTTCCGTAAATCAGGTTATTTTTTTCATCCAGCAGCGCGATCTTCACCGTTGTAGATCCGATATCAATGCCTGCGCGATATGTATTCATGGTCTCAATCTCCATTTTCCAGATAGTGCTATATGGTGACATTTTATTTTTGAAATGTGAACCCAGTCTAAACAGTTTTTATCGGAACCTTGAACGAAAAACTCCCTGCACCGAGGAGATTTCGGTGCAGGGAGCAGCAAAATACAGCTTATTTGGTGGAGGGTCCGATCCTTCCCTCTGCAGCAGCCTTCTGGACATAGGCCAGAAAATCCGCCTCTGGCAGGGGCTTGGAGAAATAATAGCCCTGAATATAATCACAGTCGTTTTCCCGCAGGAATTTCACCTGAGCTTCCGTCTCCGCACCCTCGGCAATGACCTTAATGCCCAGATGGTGGACCATCTGGATAATGCCGTTGATAATGGTGCAGACCTTGGGGCTAGTCTCGATCTGGCGGGTGAAGGTCATATCCAGCTTGAGGATATCGAAATTGTACCGCTTGAGCATTCCAAAGGAGGAGAAGCCGCTGCCGAAGTCATCCAGCAGGATCTTGGCGCCGGACAGATGGAACTCCTCCAGGATCTTCTCCCGGTCGCTTTCCAGGGCCGCATAGGAGGTCTCCGTGATCTCCAGGCGAATATCCCCCTTCTTGATGGCATCGCTTTTCAGCAGCTCCACAAGCCGCTGCAGCATTTCCTCATCATAGAAGTCCATCCAAGACAGGTTGACGGAAACGGGGACAACCGGAATGCCCTCTGCATAGCACCGCTGGTCCACCTTGGCCACCCGGTCTGCAATGAACCAATCCAGCTTAGAAATATGGCCGCCGTTTTCCAGCGCCGGAATAAAGGCCGCCGGAGAAACCAGGCCCCTCTGGGGATGGACCCAGCGGACCAGCGCCTCTGCGGAAATCAGGTTTCCGGAGGTGGCTTCCACCACAGGCTGATAGTAAACCTTAAATTCCTCGTTGGCAATTGCCGTCTCATACTCGCTCATAAGCTCCATCTGATCCACATACAGCCGCCGCATGGAATCATCAAATACAGCAAATGGCTGCACATGATCACTGAGGATGCTCTCTTCCGCCAGCTTGGCCCGGTCGATCATGCTGGTGACGGAGACGCCCTCCTCCACATAATAGATGCCGCAGTAGCCATAGAGCTTCATACCCCGGCCCTTGAACTGAATATTCAGCTTCAACTCATTACCGAGGGTATCCATATTGATGTGGCTCTGCAAAACCAGGCAGGCGAAGTGATCCGTGTCCAATCTGCCGGTGACGGCAGGCCGCCAGATGGTGCCGATGCGCTGGTAGAAATCCCGCAGGATGCTGTCACCGCCTTCGGTACCAAAAAGCTCGTTGGTTGCCTTGAAGTTCTTGATGTCCAGGAACATCAGGGCATACTCCGTCTTGTCGGAGGCATTGTACAGGATATTCTCTGCCATCTGAATGAAACCGCTGCGGTTATAGCCGCCGGTTAACTCATCTTTATAGTCATGCTTATAAAGAGACAGGATATTGTGTACGCGGTTCAGAATGATCTCCGGGCTGAAGGGCTTAGAGAAAAAGTCCACGGCACCCAGCTTATAGGCATGAAGAACGGAGGCATCCGAGGAATCGCCGGAAATCACGATGACCGGCAGATTCTTCAGCATGTCCTTTTTCTTCATGTAGTCCAGGAAGCCGAAGCCATCCATAACAGGCATCTGAATATCCAGCAGGACCAAGCGGTAGATCCGCTCTTTGGATTCGATCATTTCTATAGCCTGTTTTCCGTTCTCCGCCTGAAAAACCTGATAGTGATCCTGCAAAATGAAAGCCAAAAGTTCTCTATTGATTGGAGCATCGTCTACGATCAAAACATTTGATTTCTGCATATATCTATCTTTCCTTCTTCGGAGACTGCCGCGCAGTACCTCAGCAGAGGCTCCCTTAAATCAGGGTCGGGAAACGCGGTTATTTTTCCGCCTTATAGGCATTGATGGTATCGACCACCAGCGCATATGCCTTCTCCACCTCTGCCAGCAGTGCGGCATCCGCCTGAGCCGTCTGGGGACGCAGCTGATCCGTCAGCGCAGAGGCCTTCGCCTGGAGCTCGGTAAAGGAGAGATTGGCTGCAACGCCTTTCAGCGTATGGGCAGCACGGAAAGAATCGGGAATGTTCCTTTCTGCCACGGCGCTGCGCAGATTCTCCATGGTGTCGTCTTCCAAGAATTTGAACATAAAGCGCTCCACCATGGAATCCATCATCAGGCGAAGCTTGGCATCTTCATAGCTGCCATTCATGCGCGCGTAGCATTCTTTCAGGGTCATTGGGTTGCCTCCATATAATATCGGCCGATTTTAACGGGCAAAAATTTCAGCATCGTGGTTTATAAGACAAATCACACAAACTGTTTTCTTTCTGAATCTCTTCCATTATACACACAGCACTTCAAAATAGCAAGAAAAAATCTTCTTTTTCCAAAGATTTTCCCACCGTTATTTTGTATGGCAATTCCAGCTGCAGAGCATCCCTCCGGGCTGTCTTTGTAGAAAGCAGTTGATTTTTGCAAAAGTTCATGTATAATGTTTTCGTAGAGTTGTGATTGTGCCTTCTGAAATCATCTACAAAATAAGGAGGGCCATTGTGGAGAAAGTGAACAATTTTCTCAACCATGTGCTGCCGAAGATTCTGTCCGTCATCCTCGTATTTCTGATTTTTACATCCATGATCGACTCGAATCTGATTCAAGGCTGCGCAAGGGTTGTAAACTATACCGCATCCGTTCGGGGCGGCAGCCAGCGCATCGTGAAGCTCGTCATTATGGGCCAGCCCTACAGCGATTTGATCAATGAATCGGAAATCATTCTAAATGAGTTAAAAAATGGCGGAAAGGTTCACAATCTGGTTCCCCTGCAAAGCGTACAATACCAGAAGGACTTGGCCATCATGACGCAATACTGGTACGCGCTGAAGCAGGAGCTGGCTAAGGTCAACGTATATGGATGGGAGAACACCGATATACTGACTGTCAGTGAGCGATTCTTTGAGCTGGCCAACACAACCGTCTCCTCTGCGGAAACCTATTCCGATGAGCTCGCGAAGAATCTTCTGAGGGTAGAATATGCCATGGCCGTCACGAGCCTGCTGCTCATAGCCCTGCTGCTTTTCAATTCCTTCCAGAACCGGCGACTGTCCAATAAAAACTCCGAGCTCTCCCATACCGCTTACCTGGACAAGCACACAGGCCTGCCCAACAAGAGCCGCTGCGAAGAGATGCTCAATTCTTCCCAGCCCCTGGACGATCAGACCGCCTGCCTCATGTTCGATCTGAACAATCTAAAAAAAATCAACGATGCTCTGGGGCACCAGGCCGGAGACCAGATGATCAGTGGCTTCGCCCACTTGCTCCGAAAAGCGGTGCCGATCTACGACTTTGTGGGCCGCTATGGCGGCGATGAGTTCGTGGCCATACTGACCAACGTCTCCCCCGAGGATGTGCAGCGATTCCTGGAAAAGCTGAAACGGATGACGGAGGAGTATAACCGCTCCGGCACCCAGCTGCTGCCCGTGATTCCCCTGAGCTATGCCGCGGGCTATGCCCATTCCGCAAACGTGGAAAACAACACCATGCCCGCCCTGCTCCGTCTGGCAGACTACAACATGTACCAGAACAAAGCCGCCATGAAGATCGCCATGGGGCTGGATCCCATCTCCCGATAAGCATGATCACAGCGCCCGACTTCTAAGCGAGCCGGGCGCTGTTTCTTGGTGAGCAGCCGCCACTGCTCCAGGATCTCGTCGTAATTCCGCCCCAGGCGGTCGATGTGGAGGTATCTCCGTATAAAACGCAGTCCCGGCGGAATCGTTCCACCGGGACTGTGCTATCAAACAAACATGGTGGATATGACATCTTCGCATATCCACCATGTTCCTTTCTAAAAGCAAAATGCTTATTCCGAGAGGTACAGATTCAGGCTTTGCAGGGCCTGAGCCACTGCTTCCGCCGGGGTGCAGGTGCCCCGCATACTGGCGGCGGCCTGGTCGGATACCAGCTTTCGGACGGTGCGGTCCGTCATGGCGGGCGTTGTCAGCGCATCCACCCAGGAAACCAGCTGCTTGCGCTCTGCCGCACTTGGATAACGGGCAGCTACGGAGATCATATTGCCGTTTTCATCGGAAGAGGCAAATCTGTCTTCCACGGTTTTGTCCTCCTGGATCTGCCGGTCAAAGGCAGCCCGGTTCACCGGGAAGCCATAGGACAAGGCGTTTTCCTGGACCTCCTCGCTTAAGACAAACTGCACGAATTCCCTGGCCCCGTCCTCATTTTCCGTAGTTTTCAGGACACCGTAGAGCTGTCGGGGCAGGAACACGCCGGAGGCCTGGAGATTCAGAGGCACCAGCGCGTAGCCCTCCAGCCGGTCCTCGCCTGCCAGGGCGCCGGCCCACAGCTCCATGCTTTCCAGGGTTCCCGCGGACAGAGCCGTACCGTCCATCACGATGTCCCTTGCGCCGGAAATACTGGTATAGTCGCCGGGGGTATAGAAATTATCCCCCTCTGCTTCCAGCTGCTTGAGAAAATCCGCGTACTGTTCCCGCATGGGCGCGTCCAGGTCGTAAATTGCCTGCATCGCATTGAGATACGCCCCCAGCGCCTCGGCATCCAGCGTACCGTCCTCCTTTTGCCAGGCGGCGGAGCAGCTGTCGTAGAAGCAGTCCGTCACCAGCTGGGGGATCATACCGTTCATCAGGCTTTTGGCCTCCGGATTCCGGGCAAGGGCCTGGGTTGCCGCGTCTACCAGAGAATCCAGGTCCGTGATCTGGGAAACCAGGTCACGGGGGCCATAAATTGCCGGAATTGCAAAAGCTGCCGGAAGGATACAGACCTTTCCGCCGGAAGCATAGCATTTTGTGATCTTCTCGAGCGTCGGCGTTTCCGTCAGAAGGTCGGACAGATCCAGCAGGACATCCTTTTCCAGGTAACTTTTCGTGGACATCCCGTCCAGCCGCAGAATATCCGGGCCGGAACCCGCCAGGATCTCCGTGTTCAGCGTCCGCAGGGCATCTGCTTCCGTCATACCGTCCTCACCGGTCAGGCCAATTTCCAGCGTCACATCGGTCTCCGGATGGGACTTCTGGAATCTGGCAATGATCTGCCGCAGATCGTCGTCCTCATAAAGGCTATAGACCTTCAGCTGCTTGGTAGCCTGCAGAGGTGCATCGGCATCAAAGACATACCGGCACAGCACGGCGCAGCCGTCCTGCTGCCCCAGTATGTAAAACACGCCGTCTTCCGTGCCCTCCAGAACCGCAGGCTGAAAACTGGGGTCGCCCAGAGAGCTCCTGTCGGCACTGATCAGCTCTTCCGTAACGCTGCCCCCGGGCACAAAGCTGAACAGGCCCTCATTGGTGGTGAAGAACAGATAGCCCGCCTGATTCTGCCAGAGGCAGCTGCTGCCGGGGGTTCCGACGGTGGACTGGGCCGCTGCCATCAGCTGCTCTCCCAGTACATCTGTCAATAGCTCCTGCTTTCCGTCACGCAGGCGGGCACAGCCGTCATCGCTGAGCAGGAATGTATCCTCCCCTGCACAGCGCAGGGCATCCAGTCCGACCCAGAGGCCGCATTCATTGAGATTCCCGCTCAGGCTGCCATCCGTCAGGTTGATTTCCCGCAGATCATCGAAGGAGAAAAGGAGCATCAAGCGCCCATCCTCCGTCACATCACCGCCGCTCAGCAGGTAGCCCGCAGTCTCGTCCGCCTCCGGGTAGGTGATTGGCAGCTCCCGCAGCCCTCCATCCGGTGACACAATCGCGAAATGGTACTGATACATCCCGTCTTCGATTTCTTCGACACCGGAGAGGAACACGGAGCCATCCCGGAACAGCCGCACCAGGTCAAGGTCTCCCAGGGCCTTCGCGCTCTCCGGCAGTCGCAAGTCCTCCGACCAGCTGTCGTCCGCCTCCCGGGTGAAGAAGCGGTATTCCCGCTCCCCGGTCATGAGTCCCAGGCGGAGTCGTCCGTCCTCCAGGGTGGTCATGTCCAGAGGATAGCCCAATGTCGGAAGGGAAAGCTCCTGCTCCACATAGCGGCCCTTTGCCACCGTTGCCTCCGGCATGACCGTCTCCTGCTTTCCGCACCCAGCCAGACCGGTGAGCACCAGAGCCAGGGCGAGCAAAATTGCCAATAAACGTTTCTGCATTGTATTTTCTCCTTTCCGCCAACGGCTTATCCCGTCGGCGATGGGACAAGCATAGCAGCACTTTCTCTAAAGCACCTCCAGATTTGCTCTAAGGAAGCTCTAAGATAAATACCGCGCCGCTCCCCGGGTTATCCTCCACCCAGAGTCTTCCCTGATGGGCAGCCGCAATTTCTGCGGCAATGCTCAGGCCAAGGCCGAAATGGTTTCGGTCCGTACGGGCCGTCTCGCTGCGGTGGAACCGCTGGAATATCTGCTTCTTCTCCCCGTCCGGCACGCCGGGGCCGGTATCCGCCACAAAGATGCGCAGCTTTCTGCCGACAGTTTGCAGCCCCAGCGTGACGGTCCCGGGGGACGGCGTATAGCTCAGGGCATTGTCCATAAGGATGGAGAGCGCCTGGCTGATTCTGTCCGGGTCCGCCGTTATTTTCGGCGACTCCTCCGGCAGAAGCAGACGCAGCCCAAGCCCCCGCTCCCGAGCCTGGGGCGCAAAGGTTTCATAGCATTCCAGAAGCAGCATATCCGGCTCCACTGGGCGCTTATGCATCTGCCACCCGCCGCTGTCGGCACTGGCCAGGGCCAGCATATCCTCGATCAACTGCCCCATGCGGCGCCCCTCCCGGGCGATGACCTGGGAGAAGGTTTCCCTGTCCGCCCCTTCCGCCCGTTCCATGGCGGCGGCGGCCGAGAGGATGGACGTCAGCGGCGTGCGCAGCTCATGGGAGGCAGCGGCAATAAACCGGTTCTGCCGCTGTCTGCTCTCTGCCACAGGACGCAACACCCGGCCTGTGAACCCCCAGGAAAAGGTCCCCAGAAGCCCCACTGCCACGGCGGCACCCAGGCCAACACGCAATCGCTGGCGCACAAACCGCTGCTCCAGATCCTCCAGGGGCCGCAGCAGGGTCAGCTCCAGGGCGCTGTCCCCCTTCGGAATTTTGGCTACCGCCGCAAAATAATCCGTGCCGTCCTCTGCCGTCATGGAAAAGATGCATGAAAAGCTCTGGCTGCCTTTGGGCATTCCATATTCCCGGGCGGCGATGACCCTGGCCATATCCGCGGCGCTGCCGGTGCGCTCCGGGTCAAAGCCCACGGAAAACAGCGGGTAATCTCCATCCGTCACCGCGGCATGGAGATTCCCCGCAGACTCCAACTGGGAAAACCACTGCATACGCACCCGCTCCTGCCCCTGCAAATATGTTGCAGCTGTGGCAAGCTGGGTGCCAAAATTCTGGAAAGCCTCTGCCCGCCCGCTTTCCTCTGAAATGCCCAGGCACAGCACAGTCAGGCACAGCAGAATCGTGCCGGTGATCAGCGTATTAAAGGCCGTCAGCTTTATACGAAGTCTCTTCACGTATTCCCCTCCTCCAATCGGTAGCCGATCCCCCGCACCGTCGTCAGACGCAGGGTGCTTCCAACCTTGCGCAGGCTGCGCCGGAGGAAATAGGTATAGTTATCCAGATTGCCGTCCTCCACCTCTGTCTCCATTCCCCATACCCGCAGCAGAATGGTCTGCCGGGGCAGAGTCTGGCCGGGATTGCGCAGAAACAGCTCCAGCAAATCCCCCAGGCGCTTGGAAAGCGCCGTGGAAGCCGTTCCCCGGCGCAAAGTCAGACTGCCGGGGTCATAGGTTACGTCCCCATAGCGCAGCAAATCGCCCCCCGAAAGCACCGCAGGTCTGCGCAAAACGCAGCGAATTCTGGCTAAAAGCTCGTCATAGGCAAAGGGCTTCACAATATAGTCATCCGCACCGGCATCCAGGCCGCCGGTTTTGTCGCCGAGCTGGCCCAAAGCCGTCAGGAAAATGACGGGCGTATGAATGCCCTCCCGCCGCAGCTGCCGCAGCAGGGTCAGCCCATCCATGCCGGGCAGCATACGGTCCAGCAAAATCAGGTCGTAGCCCTGCTGCCGTGCCCAGAGCAGGCCTTCCTCTCCATCATGGCAAGTTTCCGGCGCAAAGCCATCCTGCCGCAGCTGATAGCTCAGCGACAGGCACAGGCTTTCATCATCCTCAATCAGCAGCAAGCGCATACCCTACCTCCTTCCGCCAATGACCGCCGCAAGGGTTCCGGCCATGGCGCACAATACCGATTTTATCATATTCTGCTCCATTTGCAATGCCCGCTCCACCGGGGCCCAGGCAAAAATGGACAATAGGTTCTCTTTTTGCGCCCGGAGCCAATGCCCCCAGAAGGAAAAATCCGACCAGACGGAGGGAATGGCGTCCTCCGGGACGATCACCCACTTGCCCAGCAAAGCTGCTCCCGCCAGACCCACCAGCCAGCCGAGCCACCTTGCCCGCTTCCCGGCCAGGCGGCACAGAGACAGCAGCAGCACCCACAGCGGCAGCAGGCAGAAATTTCTGACAAATACAAGCAGCGGATAAAAATTCAGGATTTCCCCCGAAAGTCCGTTGCGAAACAGGAATTGTTCCGCCGTCTGCCCGCCGTTTCCGTCCCACCCGGCGAGGACGCACCGGTCGAGGCGGGTTTCCTGTTCGGCAGAAATCAGGGCAACGGGTGTCAAAGCAGGGCCAGCCGCCAAAACCGGAAGGGTTTCATCCCCCAGTACCACCTGTTGGCCGCCCACGGCATCCGTACCAAAAAGGGCCTGGGCTGTGTCGGCGTCCAGAACGCAGCCCTTTGCCCAGGAAAGGGCATCCGCCCCCAACAAGCCTCCGTTTCCATAAACAGGCACAACCGTCACCTCCGCCGTCTGCCCGGTGTCCGGGGAGGTCAAGCGCTGCCCTTCCAGGATGGTATAGAAGCAAAAGCCGACGCTTTGCGTCTCTTCCGCCTCCTGGGCCGAAAGCTGCGCCGCCTGAGTGGCAGAAATGGGCGTTTCCAGCTGCAAAAAAATCCCGCTGCCCCGCTTCTGCGCCAGCGAGGCAAAGGCAAAGGCCGCTGCGCAGAGCAGCGCGGCCAGTACAAGAAAAAGGCGTCTCATTCCACCCGCACCCGACTTCCGCTGTCCACCGCCCGGTCCCCACCGATGATCACCTGCCGGTCTCCAATGTCGCCCGCTTCCAGCGCCGCGGTGGTCTCGTTTTTGTCCAGCACCGTCACCGAGGTCTTGGCGGCTTTAAGCTGCTTTCCCAAAACCGTGTCCACCTCTTCCAGCGTCAGCACATAGGCCCGGTTCTGGGCATCCATATGCAGGGCAGAGAGAGGCACGCAGCACCTGTAGGCCTGGGATTTTCTGGTGAAGCTCAGCTCCATCCCGGCCCCGAGGGGAATGTCCGCCGCCGGAAGCTCCACCGTCAGCGTGCCGCCCTCATCCTTCGGAGAAAAGGCGACGACGGGTAGGTCCGTGTATTCCTTTCCGCTGCTTTCCAGACGCAGCTGCACCTTGTCGCCTGTGCCGATGTACTTGCTCTGCTCCTGGGTCACCTCTGCGGTAAACCGCCAGCCCTGGCTGCTGTCTGCCAGAAGCAGCGCCGTGGTTTCCGAGGTCATCTGGCCGGTGCAGACATAGCAGGCGGTTACAACACCGTCCGCCGGAGCGAGGACTTCTCCACCGGAATCGCGAAGCGCTTCCAGCTTCTCCAGCTGGGCGCGCAGCTGTTCATAGGTGATCTGACCAATCTGGGCACCGCTGCCGGTGCTTTCCGGCAGAGAGGCCGTTTCCAGTGCCTGGCCATAGGTGCGCAGAGTGTCTTCCAGCTGGGCCTGGGCCTGCTCGAGATTGCTCTGCGCCAGTGCCAGAGCATCCTTCAGCTCCTGTTCTGAATGCTGCTCTCCCGGCGTAAAGTCCGCCAAGGCCTGCTTTGCCTGCTCCTCTGCCGCCTGGGCCTGGGTCAGGGCCGTCTGGGCCTCTGCAAGGGGTGTGGCGTACTCCGCTTCTATCCGGGCTTCGATTGCCGCTCTCTCCTCTTGCGTCAGGGGCGCTTCCCCGGTATCTGCCTGGGCAATGGCCTGATCTATGGCCGTCTGCCGTTCCTGTATCAATGCATCCAGAGCACCCTGGGCAGATGTCCGTCCCGCCTCGGCTTCCCGGACAGCCGCCTCCAGGGCCTGCTTCTTTTCGCTGTCCCCGGAGACACCGGCATAGAAATCGTCCAGCTGCTTCTGGGCCTGCTCAAGGGCAGTTCTTGCCTGATTGCGCTTCTGTTCTGCGCTGAAAACGGCGGCATTGTAGTTCTCCTCCGCCTGATTTTTTGCATTTGCCCGCTGCCGGGCCTGGGCATTGCTTTGGCTCCAGGCATCCTGCACCGAAAGCTGCTGCTTTCGCACCTCCTGGCTTTGCTGCGTGATCTTTTCCTCCAGGTAGTCCATATCCAGGAAAAACAGCACATCCCCCGCCTTGACCTGCTCCCCTTCCGATACCAAAACCGCCCCAATACGAAGCCCCGGCAGCGTGGTCACCGCAAGCGCCTGCTTCTGGGTCGTTTTCCCCTGCAAGCGTACCGTATGATTTATGGTGCCGCCCATCGGGGAAGCCGTCTGCACAACCGCCGTGCCCTGCTGATAAACCGCCCGGGACAGCAGCGTGAACAGCACCATGACCCCGAAGAAAATTCCGAGTGCCTTCCAAAGTGTTTTCTTTTCCATCATTCTTTTCCTCCTGACAGGGCAATTCCCTGTTCCAATGCATCCTGGCACAGTCCAAAGAGCAGCAGCGCCGGAATCAGCATCAACAGCGCTGCGGCAAAGCCCAACCCCACATCCGCCAAGGTCGTTTCCGGCAGGAAAAGGGACAGCGGCCAAAGCGCCCGGCTCTTCAAAAAGGTCATGGGCTGCTCGATCAGATTCCAGGCATCCAGAAAGCTCAAAATCCCCACGCTCAGCAGGCCCGGCAGCCCCATAGGCAGGGCAATGTGGAGAAAAATCTGCCATTCCCCTGCCCCGTCCAGCCGTGCCGCCTCCAGAATTTCTTCCGGAATTGCCGCAAAGAACCTTGTAAGCAGGAAGACGGGGCAGGCGGAGAAAATTCCGGGCAAAATCACCGCCCAAAGGGTATCCAGCAGGCCAAGGGCGCGCAGTACCAGGTATTCCGGATACATGAGCACCTGAAAGGGCAGCAGCATCAGCACCATATAGAGATTGCTCAGGCCCCTGGGCAGCCGGAGCTTGGCCAGCGCCCAGGCAGCTGGGACCGCAAGCACGCACTGTCCCAAAAGGATTCCTGCCGTGATTGCAACGGAATTCCAAAACATGGCAAAAAATCCCGGACTGTCCAGCAGCACCTCCACAAGAGCGCGCAACGTTGGGCTCTTCGGCAGCAGCGTCCATCCGGCCAGCCCCTGGCCGTTGTCCAGGACCGGGCGCAGATTCTCCGTCAGCTCCCATTGCGACGAAAAGGCCCCTGTCACCGCGATCCAGATTGGCAGCAGCATTCCCAGCGCCAGCAGCCCTAGCAATATCCACAGCAGCTTTCGCTTCATGTCTGTTCCTCCCGGTCCCAGCCCCGCCCCAGCAGGGCAATCAGCCCCAGCACAACGCAGCTGACCAGCACAGAGACCGCCGCGATTTTGTCATAGTCCAGCTCCCGGAACCAATTGTTATACAGGTGCTGCACCAGATACATCCGCTCCTGGGGATAGTCCCCCGCCACCAGCCAGGCCTCCCGGAACACCTTGAAGGAATTCAGAAGAGACAGCACAGCAATGGAATACGCGCTGGTTTTTAAATTCGGCAATGTCATATGGAGAAAGCATTGCAGTGAATCGGCTCCATCGATCTGTGCCGCCTCATAAATACTTCCGGGAATCGCTCCCAGCGCAGCCGTCCAGAGCACCACGGTATAGCCCAGATTTTTCCAGAGATAGCTGATGATCAGCACCCAGAAGGAGGCCCCGGAGCCCATCCAGTTCACGCCCTGCAGGCCAAGGCTTTGGAGCGCACCGTTCAGCAGCCCGTTCTGATGGAAAAAGAGCTTCCACACCAGCACCACAGAGGCCGCCGGAACCGCCATGGGCAGCAGAAACGCGCTGCGCAGCTGCCGCCCGCCCCAGACCCGCCTGAGCCCCAAAGCCAGCAGCAAAGAAAGCATCAGCAGCAGCGGAATGCACACCAGCATGAATTCTCCCGTATTCCGGGCCGCCAGACGGAACGCACGGTTTTCCAGCACCGTGCAGAAATTCTGCAAGCCCACCCATCTGCCGCCAACCGCAGACCGAAAGGCCCCAAGGAGCACTTCCAGCATGGGAAACAGCGCAAAGACAGTCACTCCCAGCAAATTTGGCAGCAGGAAGGCCCATGCCACATATCTTTTTCGACCTTTCACAGCGCTCCTTCTTTCTGACACAGGATTTGAGCATCAGTATAGCCGCCCCATCTCTAAACGGTCTCTAAGTCAAAAAGCGCCCTGCCGCAGAAATTACTCCGCAGCAGGGCGCTTTTCAAAGCCATGGGTACAATATGCCGGGATGCCGATTGAATGGGTTCGAGCACCCTCTCTCTTCATTGCACAAAAAGGACACTCGCCATGGTGCGAGAGAGGGGACTCGAACCCCCACGGCGTAACCACACGCACCTCAAACGTGCTTGTCTACCATTCCAACACTCTCGCAAGTGCTTGAGTATTATACCGTATCTTCCTCATTTTGTCAATCCTTTTTTCAGGGAATCGGGCGGAAGGCATTTCCCTCGATCAGATAGCCATAGCCGGGGGCGGGCTGCCACTGGTAGCGGCTTTTGTTCTCCTCCGGGAACAGGTGCTCCATAATGGCGGCGATGACGCCGCCGTGGGTCACCAGCACCGTATCCTCTTCCAGAAGCTCCGGCAGGGCTCCCAGAACCCGGGCGAGCATCTGGTTTCCGCTCTCCCCCTCCGGCGGAATGTTGGCCATATTGTCCCCGGTGATCCAGGCTACATAGGCCGGATCGTCCTTCAGTTCCTCGTAGGTGTGCATTTCAAAAATGCCGAAATCCACCTCCCGGAAGGCGGGGCACTGTCCGTGGGGTACGTCTCCAAAGAGGATGGCAAGGGTCTGCTCTGTGCGCAGCATCCCGGAGGTCAGGAAGCGGACGGGGCCGACGTCATAACGGAGCTTTTCCAGGGCCTCCCGGCCGGGCTGAGACAGGGGCAGGTCCGTGCTGCCGCAGTAGCGGTGCTGCAGGTTGGCCTCGGTATTGCCGTGGCGAATCAGATAGAGTCTGCTCATTTCAGTCGCTGCTCCAATCCGCAGTAAATCCGGGATACGCTGTCGGCATTCCTGGCCAAATACTGGCAGACAAGCCCCGTGGTGTGCCGCCACAGGCGCATGGTGGCATCGATGGGCACCACGCCGCAGAAAATATCCATGCAGATGATCACCTTATCTGACAAATCCTGCTCTTTCAGCTGCTCCATAGGGTCAATCCCCGCCCGGACGCAGGCAAGAACATAGTCCTCGAGCCTGTCAATGCAGGGCTTGCTGAAATCGATATGGGTGTCCTCACAGGTGAAAATCTGCGTTTCGGGAATGCCAAGCTTCTCCATCGCAAAGGCACGCTTTCCCTGATACGCGCCGCCGATAATCAGTTTCATACTTGCCTCCTTACAAAATCGCCAACGCCCCAAGGGCGGAAAGCTCCGAAAGAGTCAGGGCATAGCCGGAAATATCGCCGTTCATGCCCTCCAGGGAGCGGTAGGCCTTGCGAAGCGCCAGCCCATAGCCCGCAGCCTGCACCAGAAGGACCAGACCGCAGCGGAAGCGCAGTGAAAAAGCAAAGGCAATTGCCCCCGCCAGAAACGCGCAGGGAATCCAGATATCCGCCGCCTTGGCCCGCTTGCGTACGTACTGGCTGGTGGACATCTTGGGAAGCAGGGCCACCGCCAAGGCGCTGCCGCAGCGGCTGACCACCGGAATGACAATCAGAACACGAATGTCCGTTTTCTGGTTAAAAGAGACACAGAAGGCGAACTGGCACAGGATCAGCAGCACCACACCAATGACCGCAAAGGAGCCCACATGGGAATCCTTCAGAATCTCCCGGCGCTTTGCCAGATCCCGGCAGGAGCCCACCGCATCGGTGACATCCATAAATCCATCCAGATGGATAAAGCCCGTGGCGAAAAAGGGCATGGCACACAGGGCAATGCCGGTCACCGCCTGGCCAAGCCCTAAAAAGCGGCACAGCAGCCCAAGGCACCACCACAGCAGACCGATTTCCAGCCCCACCAGGGGCAGGCACCAAAGGAGCTTATCCCTTGCATCCTCATCCCAGATTTTGCAGGGACAGGGAATGGCGCAGAACATGGACTGGCACATAAAAAAGGCGTGAAAAAAGGACCTCATAGCTTTCCTTCTCCTTTGTGGAAGATATGGCTCCCGGCGCTGACCTCGATAACCGCATCCGCAATCCCCGCCAGAAACCGGTCCAGCCGGGCAAGGCCCCGGCGATAAACTTCCGTCTCTTCGTCGTATTTGGCTGCATCCGAATAGATATAATCGCTGACCAGCACAATATTTTGGACCTGATTGCAGAGCGTCTCCAGCCCCTTTTGGCAGCGGTCGGGAGCGTCTGCATCCAGCTTCCAGGTGGTGGGGTCTGGGTAGAGCTCATTGAGCAGCAGCGCCGTCACGCTGTCCAGCAGGAAGGTGCCTTCCCGGTCTGCCCGCTCCAGGCAGCGGGCAATGTCTCTGCCCTGCTCGACGGTTTCAAAGCCCAAACCGGCCCGGTCCGCAATATGGTGGCGGATGCGGTCATTGTCCTCTTCGTCGCAGGGGATCATGGTTGCCAGGTAATAGTGCTTCCCGCCGGAAGCCAGCTTCACCGCAAGGTCCTGGGCATAGGAGGACTTCCCGTTCTTTGCGCCCCCGGTGATGAAGACGATCACTTGCTTGCCTCCACGGTGAACTTGTCCCCTTCCCGGATTTCATCCAGATACCCATCGTCAATGCCCGCCTGATCAAAGGTGGCCATGTCGTTGATGACAGCACAGGCGGCGCTGAGCACCTGGAAGGCCAGGGGGCAGCCGCTGCCCTCGCCCAGGCGCATGCCCAGCAGGAAAATGGGCTCCAGACCCATGGCCTCCATGGCAAGCTTATAGCCGATCTCGTAGGAGGCATGGCTGGGCACCAGGTAATCCCCTGCGGCGGGACACAGCCGGACGGCGCACAGCGCCGCCACCGCAGAGATGAAGCCGTCGATGACCATGGGCCGGTGGCTGGCAGCGCCCCCCAGGAACGCACCGCACATGGCGGCCAAGTCAAATCCGCCCACCTTTTGCAGCACGTCCACCGGATCAGTGGGGTTTGGCTTGTTCAGCGCGATGGCATCCGCAATGACCTGCTTCTTCTTCCGGAAGGAGTCGTCGGTAATGCCGCCGCCCCGGCCGGTGACAGTCTCCACGCTGACCCCCAGAAGCACGGAGAGAACTGCCGAAGATGTGGTGGTGTTGCCAATGCCCATCTCTCCCACGCCCATAGCGTCCGCTTCCGTCTGCATGGCAAGCTCTGCCCCGGTGAGAATGGCTTGAATGGCCTGCTCCCGGGTCATGGCAGGTCCCTTTGCGATATTTTGGGTGCCGAAGGCGATCTTTTTATTCAGGACCTTGGGCTCCTGGATGACGGCGTTGACACCCACATCGCAAACCGTAATTCCGGAGCTGAAGTGCTTGGCAAGCACCGATGCACCGGTCTTGGCCCGGGTCAGGTTGATGGTCTGCATCAGCGTCACGGATTGGGGCGCACTGGAAACGCCCTCTTCCACAACGCCGTTGTCTGCCGCGAAAACCAACAGATGGGTCTTGTCCATGGAATTGTGGACTTTCCCGGTAATGCCCGCCAGCTGGACGGACAAATCTTCCAGCCGCCCCAGGCTCTCCGGGGGCTTGGCAAGAGCGGCCTGCCGCTGCCTGGCGGCAGCCATGGCCTCCTGAGAAAGGGGGGCAACGGATGCAAGTAAGGTTTCCAGGGTCATGTTTCTTCCTCCAATATTCCCTGCCGCAGAAGCCAGTCCACGTCCCGCCTGCCATCCGTCACCTCCAGGGTGAAGGTGGCATCGGGGCACAGGGCATCCGCGCAGGTCAAAAACGTTTTCATGGGAATGGTCCCCTGGTCCAGGGGGCTGTGGGTATCAAAGCTGCGGTCATTGTTATGAATGTGGAAGTGGCCCAGCCAGGGGGCCAGGGTTTCCAGCCACTGCATCACATCGATTTCCGAGCACACATGGGCGTGGCCCACATCCAGACACAGCCGAAACCGAGGGTCATCCACCCCGGCGGCGATATCCGCCATCCATTGGGGGTCAGATTCCAGCACGTTTTCAATGCAGAGCACCGTGTCCGCCGGGACGCGCTGCAAAAATTCCTTCCAGAACAGAACGGACTGCTCCGTATACCAGCAGGAATAGTACACATGGGGCAGGTATCCGCCGTGGAACACCAGCCGCTTGGCCCCGTACTGCTCTGCCATCCGGAGCGCCTGAAAATAGCGCTTGGCTGCCAGCTCCCGGGCCAAGGGGTCAATGGCGCAGGGGAAGAGCTCATTGAAGGGGCCATGGAGCATCCGCCGCTTTACGCCCTGCACCTGGGCATCCACCCGGGGTTTCGTTTCCGCGTAAAGCGAATCCATATTGACTGCGGTGCAGTAGTCCGCGATTTCCAGGCCCAGGCCGCAGCCCCGGGCCGTAGTACCTGCGTTTTCGTCTATGGTGGATAAATAGAGCTGCTCTCTTCTCACTGTGCCTGTCCCCCATCCATCATGCCGTATTTTTTCTGAATTCGGTTCAGCTTATACAGCAGGGGCTTCGTCAGCACCATCAGCGTCACGCCGCAGCCAATGCCATGAACGGTATTGACAGGGACACCCTGTCCGAAAATAAACAGGACATTTTTCCAGGTAAGCTTGCTGAGCACCGTAAACACGGTGCAGCAGTCCAGCATAGGGCCAACCAGCAGCAAAATGGAAAGGAAGCCGAAAATGCCCAAAATCCAAGGCTTGCACCACTTCTGGCGGCCATGGAAGATAAGCCCCGCCCAGAAGCCCGCAAAGCCATAGGCAAACATCTGCCAGGGCGTCCAAGGCCCCTGACTGAAAAAAAAGTTGCTGGCAAAGGCCGCGATGGCCCCGGTGAGAAAGCCCGCCTGGGCACCGAAGGCAATGCCCGTGATCATGATGACGCCGGTAATGGCCTTGAAATAGGGAATGAACACGAAGGCCACCCGGGAGGCCGTGGCCAGCGCCGCCATGACCGCCAACGTCACCAGTTCTCTTGACTGGGGCTTTCTCGACTCGAAGGAGGTGAAGAAGGGCAGCATAATTTCGATGATCACTAGGGTACTGGTGAGATAATACCAGCGGCCCTTGATGTGACGGCCCAAAAGCAGGGTCGCGGGAACCAGCAGGAAAATGGTCAGGATGGAAAAGAGGGTGGATTTTTTCATGCCTTCTCCCCCAGATTCTCCCGATAAAGGGCGGCAACGTCCTGGGCCGTCACGGCATTTTCAAAAATGCAGCGGCTCATGCGGTTGGAGGCCGTGGTATAGAAGCTGTTGGAGCCAAAGAATTCCCGGGGGGTGCCGGAGGCGATGATCTGCCCGTCAAAGAACATGGCTGCAATATCCGCATTTTCCGCGCAGAACTCCACATCATGGGAGACCATGACAACGGACATGCCCTCGTCCGTAAGCCGTTTCAGGGTTTTGGCGAACCGGGCTTTGAAGCCGCAGTCCAGGCCCTTGGTGGGCTCGTCCAGCAGCAGAAGCTTCGGCTTCGTCAGCAGCACCTTGGCAAGGGCCACCCGCTGCTGCTCGCCGCCGGAAAGGTCGTAAGGGTGGGCATCCAGCAAATGGGTGATTTCGCACAGCTCGGCCACTCGCTGCTGCTCTGCCTTCTCCCCGTTCATCTCCTCCAGCTCCGCCCGGACGTTCTGCTTCACAAAGAGGTTCGTGGGGTCTTGGGGCAGCATGGAAAGACAGTTCTGGAACAGCTTTCCCTTGGGGTATTTCTGAATTTCCCTGCCGAAAACCTCGATTTTCCCCCGATAAGGGCAGGTTGCGCCGCAGACGGTGCGGAGGGTGGAGGATTTTCCCGCGCCGTTGCCGCCTACAATGGCATAAAGGCATCCGGCGGGCACTTCCATATTCAGCCCCTTCAAAACATCCGGGGACTGCCGCTCATAGCGCATCCATACATCCCGGATGCGCAGTGCAGGCTCCCCGAACTGCTTTTGGCTGGCTGTGGGCAGAGAACGCACTGTGGGCACTTTCTCCCGGAAGCAATCCGTCAACCAAGTACGGCCCTCCCGGACCGTCAGAGGGGCCTGGCCGCTGCCGGCGCACTGATAGAACACCCGCATAGGCGCGGGGAGCATAGGAAACAGGGGGCTATTCCGTTCAAAGAGGCTCTGGCCGATCTGCCGGGGGCCGTTGTTGGCCACAAGACGTCCCTTCTCCATAACCAGCACCCGGTCGGCCACGGGGAAAATATCCTCCGCCCGGTGCTCGGTGATCAGCACCGTGGTGCCCAGCTCCTGATTGATCTTTTTCAAGGTATTCAGAAAATCCGAGGCTGCAATGGGGTCCAGCTGGCCGGTGGGCTCATCCAGGATGAGGATTTCCGGCTGCATGGCCATAATGGAGGCCAGATTCAGCAGCTGCTTCTGGCCGCCGGAGAGCTGGGACACATCCCGGTGATACCAGCTCTGAATGCCGAAAAAGCTGGCCATTTCCGCAACCCGCAGACCGATGGTCTCCCGGGACACCCCCAGGTTTTCCAGTCCGAAGGCCAGCTCATGCCAGACCTTGTCCGTCACGATCTGGTCGTCCGGATTCTGCATCACATAGCCAATGGCGCTGGCCTGGCGCTTGGCATCCACTTTGTCCAGGGGCACGCCGTCAAACAGAATCTCCCCGGTCCGGCTGCCAGTTGGGGCCAGAACGGATTTCAGGTGCCGCAGCAGGGTGGTCTTTCCGCAGCCGCTGTTGCCGCACAGGAGTACATACTCTCCCTTTTTTATGGTGAGGGACACATCCGAAAGGGTCTGCTTTGCAGCATCCGGATAGGAAAAGCTCAGACCGTGAATTTCAAATTGTTCCATACAATTGCCTCCCGAAGATACATCGCCGAGGGAGTCAGCAGCAGAACACAGTAAGCCGGAAACCCGAGCGTAAGATTGTCACAAGCATATTTAGGCGTAAAGGTGGTACCCGTACCGCCCAGGGACAGCACCAGCACAAACAGCCCCCCGATCAGCGCGCACAGGCAGCCATCCCGCCAGGAAAAATGATAGATATGAAAATTGGTCCGGCGGACGCAGCCGTAGCCCCGGGCTCGCATGGAGTCGGCGGTGACAATGCTGCCCTCCAGAGCCCAGTCCGTCAGAGAGGACAGAATGCTGACGCCGCTTTTCACCTGCTCTTTCCGGGAAGCGGAATTCTCCGTCCCCTTTCCAATGGCGCTGCGGGCAGCGGAAATCTGCTTGGTCTTTCTGGTAAAGGCGGGAATCAGCCGCAAAACCATCACCAGCAGCAGCGACAGCGCCGGGATGAGATTGCCGAACAGCGCCGTAAACTTGTCGCTGGTGAGCACCTCACTGTAGCAGCCGAACCAGACCATGGTCAGGGCAAAAATCAGGCCCAGAACCGCGCCATAGGCCATGGCCTCGGCGGTATAGGGGCGGCCGAAGAGCAGAAACAGGGTGTGCTTTCCTGAGGTATTGATCAGCGGGTTCAGAACTGTGATCAGCACCATCATACCGGCCATGGAGCCGATAAAGGAAACGCCCTTCTTTCCTTTCAGCAGCAGATAATAAACCGAGGCCCCTATCAGGCCCGCAATGGCATAGGCCGGGTGCTGAATGGTGACCCCAAGACCGATGACAGCCACGAAAAAGAGGAAATTCGCCGCCGGGTGGCACCGGGAAAAGGAATCCTGTGGCATTGCCTCACTTCCTTTCTTTTCACATTTATACAGATTATAACAAATACCATTGTGAAAAGCAATAGCGAGGCTGGGGCGAACACGGCGATTGCTGTAGGTGGAGTAAAAAACAGTTGCCTTTCCGGAACAAGTGTGCTATAATATATCGGCATTTTGAGGATGCAATATTTTGAAAAGGAGAAAAACACAATGAAAAGAACTGTTTCTTCCATTCTTTGCCTGATTATGGTTATGTCTCTGTGCTTTGGTCTGGTTGCCTGCGGCAGCAAGCCCGAGGCTCCTGCTACTACCGAGGCTGCTACCACTGCCGCTGCTTCCGAGGAGACCGCCGCGGCCACTGAGAAAACCACCGAGGCTGCCGAAGAGACCACTGAGGCCGCTGCTGATGCTGCCGACGAGGACGGCGTTGTCATCCTGGAGGATGGCAAGACCTACGGCGAGGGCGCTACCAGCTTCACCTTTGTCGTGACCGACAAGGACAAGAACACCGTGACCGTGACCGTTAATACCGATGAGCAGACCGTTGGCGCTGCCCTGGTTGCCCTGAATCTGGTTTCCGGCTCCACCAGCGAGTACGGCCTGATGGTCGATACCGTTAACGGCATCACCCTGGACTACAACAAGGACAGCATGTACTGGAGCTTCTACATCAACGGCGAGTACGCCATGACCGGCGTTGATGCCACCCCCGTAGAAGCCGATGCAACCTACTCCTTCGTTGCTACCGCTGCATAATAAAGCCTAACCCCTTCCAGGCCCCGGAGAAATCCGGGGCCTTTTTGACAAGCCGGAAAGGCCTTGCAGGCTTTTTGACAGGCTTCCGGCTCTGCAAAGATTGACAACAGTGCCAAAATAGATTATATTGGTCACAGCAATATCAAGAAGGAAAGGTGAACACAATGTACTTAGAGGATTACAAGCGCTGGGCCGCTGCGGAACTGGAAGACCCAGATCTGACCCGGGAGCTGAAGGAAATCGCCGGGGACGACGAGCAGATCAAGGACCGTTTCGCCGTTGCTCTGAAATTCGGCACCGCAGGCCTTCGTGGCGTACTGGGTGCCGGTACCAACCGGATGAATATTTATGTGGTCCGTCAGGCCACCCAGGGCCTTGCCAACTGGGTGAAAACCCAGGGCGGCAGCCAGAGTGTTGCCATCTCCTACGACAGCCGCATCAACTCCGATGTATTCGCCAAGACCGCTGCCTGCGTGCTGGCCGCCAACGGCATTCACGTCCGGATCTATGACGCACTGATGCCTGTGCCCGCGCTGAGCTTTGCCACACGGTACTACAAGGCCAACGCCGGCATCATGATCACTGCCTCTCACAATCCCGCCAAGTACAACGGCTACAAGGCCTACGGCCCCGACGGCTGCCAGATGACCGACGACGCGGCGGCCATCGTCTACGCAGAGATTCAGAAAACCGATGTGCTCACCGGTGCCAAGCGCATTCCCTTTGAAGAGGGGCTGTCCTCCGGCATGATCCAGTACGTGGGTGAGGACTGCAAGGAAGCCCTGTACGATGCCATCAAGGCCCGGTCCGTGCGGCCCGGCCTGTGCAAGACTGCCGGGCTGAAGCTGGTCTATTCTCCCCTGAACGGCTCCGGCCTGGTGCCCGTGACAAGAGTACTGCACGATATCGGCATTGACGACATCACCATCGTGCCGGAACAGCAGTATCCCGACGGCCGCTTCCCCACCTGCCCCTACCCTAACCCCGAAATTTTCGAGGCGCTGAAACTGGGCCTGGAGCTGGCGGAAAAGAACGGCGCGGACCTGATGCTGGCAACCGACCCCGATGCAGACCGGGTGGGTATTGCCATCCGCTGCCCGGACGGCAGCTATGAGCTGGTCTCCGGCAACGAGGTGGGCGTGCTGCTGCTGGACTACATCTGCCAGGGCAGAATTGAAAAGGGCACCATGCCCGCAAACCCCGTGGCCGTCAAGTCCATCGTCTCCACCCCCCTGGCCGATGCGGTGGCCAAGAGCTACGGCGTGGAAATGCGCAATGTGCTGACGGGCTTCAAGTGGATCGGCGATCAGATTGCCCGGCTGGAAGCCGCCGGTCAGGTGGACCGCTTCATCTTCGGCTTTGAGGAGAGCTACGGCTACCTGGCAGGCCCCTATGTCCGGGACAAGGACGCCATCATTGGCTCCATGCTCATCTGCGAAATGGCCGCCTACTACCGCTCCATCGGCTCCTCCATCAAGGAACGGCTGGAAGAAATCTACGCCAAGTTCGGCCGGTACCTGAACAAGGTGGATTCCTTCGAGTTCCCGGGCCTGTCCGGCATGGAGAAGATGGCCGGCATAATGGACGGCCTGCGCAAAAATCCCCCAGCCGAGATTGGCGGGTACAAAGTCGCCAGCGTCACCGACTACCAGGATACCGAAAAGACCGGCCTGCCCAAGGCAAATGTACTGATCTACGCCCTGGAAGGCGGCGCAACGGTTGTCGTCCGTCCCTCCGGCACGGAGCCCAAAATCAAAACCTATTTCACCACCCTGGGCAAGGACCTGGCTCAGGCCCAGGCCCAGAAGGACCGGCTGGCCGCAGCGCTGAAGCCTCTGCTCGCCTGATTTTCAAGCATAAAAAATTGCGTCCCGGGTTTTTCGGGGCGCAATTTTTATGCTTTTTTCCGCTTTACGGTGTGACCACCTTGTCCATGAGGTAGCTCAGGGCCGCCTGGAGCTGGGCATCGTTCTCCGGCTCCAGCATTCCATTGTAGAGGAGAACCTCGGATTCGTCATCCAGCTTGATCTCTTCATCCGGAGTCAGGCCAATCCCCTCCAGGTTGTTGCCCTGGCTGGTATAATAGCGGCCAATGGAGATACCCGCAGCAGAGCCGTCAGAAAACTGGAACACCTGCTGGAAAAAGCCCTTGCCGCTTGTCTTCTGACCGAAAATCCTGGCGACCCCATATTCGCTCAGGTCCACCGCAAAGAGCTCGGCGGCGGAGTAGGTATTCTCATTTACCAGAACCGCCATAGGCACCTTCACGCAATCCGCATCGGAGGTAACGGTCTCATCGCTTCCATCCGTTCCAACCGTCCGGATCAGATTTCCCTCGGGGAGCAGATAATCCAGAACCTTGGTCAGTTCGTCCACATAGCCGCCGGGGTTGTTGCGAACATCGAACAGAAGCATATCCGCCCCCTGATTCAGGAGCGCTTTGATCGCTGCTATGGTCTCATCGGCGCAGCGCTCGTCAAAATTTTGGATGGTCACCAGCCCCACGTGCTCGTTCAGCAGCTTGGAGGAAGCCACGGTGGTCTCCATGCGCTTGCGGGTCATGGACATGGTGATTCCCTCGCCGCTGCGCAGAACCGTGATGGAGACCACAGTTCCCTCTTCGCCCTTGATCATGGCGGAAATCTCGGTGACCGTGCGGTCCTGGGCAGACTCTCCGTCCACCTGGATGATCACGTCCCCTACCTGAACACCGGCTTCCTCCGCCGGGCCGCCCGGCTGCACGGCGATGACCATCAGCCCGGAATTGTCATCCGTGGCCTGGACCGTCACGCCAATGCCCACATAGGCATTCTCAGAATTTTCCAAAAAGCTGGGCAGCTCCGCGGCGGGGATGTAATAGCTCCAGCGGTCGCCCATGGCATTCACCATGGCATCCGCGGCGGCATCCTCAATTTTTGTCTTGTCCGCATCCCCTGCAAAGCTGGTCAGAATCAAGTTTTCCAAGTCCTCCAGTTTGTTGTAGTCGGTGGATGCGGAGACAAAGAAAAGCGTCGCGCCGCAGGCCAGAGCCGCCACCAGCACATAGGACAGGACGATCAGAACTTTCTTTTTCATTTCTTTCGCTCCTTTTGGGTTCAACAACATGACGAATAGCATTCTTCCCACATTCCGGCTTGGAAATGTGGGAAGAGAAGTATTACAGGGAAACGTAGGCGCAGGGATTCACATAGGCGCCGTTGTAGGCAATGCCGAAGTGCAGGTGATAGCCGGTGGCAATACCGGTCCGGCCCACGGTGCCGATCAGCTGACCGGCGGAAACCGCCTGGCCGGAGCTGACCGCAGAGCTTGCCAAGTGCATATAGATGGAGGAAAAGCCGTCTCCGTGGTTGATGGTGACGTAGTTACCCGCCGTGCCGGAATAGGTATTGGCGGTGACAATGCCGGAGCGGGTGGCGTAGACCGGCGTATTGGCAGGGGCCGCCAGATCAACACCCTGGTGGTAGCTGGATGCACCGGCCGTGGGAGAGGTCCGGAAGCCGAAGGGGCTGGACATATAGGTATAGCTGCAGGGCCGCAGCCAGGTCCCGCCGGAGGAGGGAGTGGAGGTTCCGGTATTGCCGCTTCCGCCGGAACTGCCGCCGCTGCTCGCGGGGGCGGTGGTGGCGGGAGGAACGGTGGTATAGGTAGCCATATAGGCCAGCCACTCCTGGTGCTTGGCGGCGGTGTATTCTTTCTCCATCTGAGCAATCTGGTTCAGCAGGTCCTGGTCCTCAGATTCCAGCTCTTCCTGCAGGCCCTCGATTTCCTGGGCCTTCTCCAGCAGCTCGGCGATAACGCCGTCTGCCTCTTCCCGCTTGGCATCCAGTTCCGCCTGGGTAGCGTCCAACTCTTCCTTGGTGCTCTCCAGCTCCGCCTTTTCCGTTTCCAGCTCCTGCTGGGCCTGGACCACGGCCTTGGTGGCCTCGTCCAGGGCCTCCAGGCGGCGGGTATCCGAGGCGGCGATTTCTTCAATCATGCTCATTCTGTCCAGCAGATCGGAGAAGCTGTTGGCCTTGAAGAGGACCTCCCAATAGCTCAGGGTGCCCTCCTCCTCCATGGTGCGGATACGGGTTTTGTATTCTTCGTTCAGCGTATTATAGTTTTCCTGGGCCGCGTCCAGCTCGTCCTGCTTGTCCGCAACCAGAACGCCATAGGCAGTGATCTGCTCGTTGATGTTGTCCACCTGGGCATGGAGCAGGGTCATTTCCTGGTCGATCAGGTTCTTCTTTGCAACGATGTTGGAAATCTCGTCCTTGTTCTCCTGATACTGGCTTTCCAGTTCCTTCATCTTGGACTTCATTTCCGTACGCTGCTCCTGCAGGCCGGTAATCTGCTTGCGGATTTCGCTGGAGGAAGCGGCATAGGCCCGGGTGGGCAGCAGGCTGAGAATCAGCGTCAGAACCAGCACGGCCGCCATAACGCCGGCCAGAATGGAAACAAGCTTCTTGCGATTTTTCATAGAGACTCCTTTGGATATTATCCGATGTAGGCCATTGGGTTTACATAGGTACCGGCGTAGGATACGCCGAAGTGCAAATGGGGCCCGGTGGAAACACCGGTGCTGCCCACATAGCCGATCAGCTGTCCGGCAGCCACGCTTTGGCCGCTGGAAACCACGTAGTTGGTCATGTGCATATAGATGGAGCTGAACCCGTCTCCGTGGTTAATGCTCACATAGTATCCGGCACCCCCCGCCTGATAGGAGGCGGTGGTCACCGTTCCTGCCCGGGTTGCATAGATGGGGGTACCCCGGGGGCAGGCCATATCGATGCCATTATGCATCAATGCATATTTATAAACAGGATGGATGCGCATGCCAAAGGCGCTGGAAATGGTGTAGCCGGATACCGGCGTGATCCAGGTGGCATTGGACGGGGGATTCTGGCCCTGAAGCGCAAGCTTTGCAAGCTTTTCCTCATACTGAGCATTGGCAAGCTCCTTTTCCTTCTGGGCGATCTCCTTCATCAGGGCATCCTGCTTTGCTTCGGAATCGTCCAGCAGGAGGGCAAATTCCTCCTTCTGCTCTGCCAGACTGCGAAGAAGCTCGTCGGACTCCGTTCGCTTCTCAGAGAGCATGCTCTCACTTTCCGCAAGCTGGGCCTGCGCATCGGCAAGCTCCTGCAGCTCCTGCTGCAGCCGGGTCTGTGTCGTAGACAGGTCGTCTGCCACCTGCTGGATCTCCTCCAGTCGTCTCTGGTCCGATGCAGCGATCTCATCGATCATGGTCATACGGTCCAAAAAATCCGTAAAGCTCTTGGCCTGAAACAGGACTTCCCAATAGCTGACCGTGCCGCCCTCCTCCATAGCGCGTATCCGGGCTTTATGCTTTTCGTTCAGCTCGTCCAGCTGCTGCGACTGCTCCTCCAGATCATCCTGGGAATCTGCAATCAACTGCCCATAGACAATGATCTGCTGATTCATGTTCAGGATCTGGCTGTGCAGCAGTGCGATCTCCTGATCGACCGCATTTTTCTGATTGACCAGCTCCTGAATCTGGTTGGAGGCTGCCGTATACTGCTGACGGACCGCATCGATCTCCGCCTGAATGTCCGCGTTCTCGCTTTTCAGGCTGCCAAGCTCATCTTCGATCTTGTCCGTTTTCACGGAGGCACTGGCGTAGATTGGAACGCAGCCCAGTGTCAACGCCGCAGCCAGCACCGTGCCCAGCGCTGCTTTGAAAAAACCAAATCGTTTCATCTCTGTCTAAAGCGCGGCAGATGATCAAACATCCATGAACTTTCGGATAGAAGTCCAGCTGCCGACGATGCCGACAAACAGTCCGGCGGCACCGAAGACAATGGCCATAGGTATCACCAGATTCTCAAAGGGCACGAAGGTGAAGAGCTTCAGCGCATCTACCGTAGAAATTTTTTCCACCAGTGCATCATAGCTCACCCACTCAAGGCCAAAAGCAAGGATGGCACCAATCATGCCCAGGCTGAAGCCCTCGACCACAAAGGGCAGCCGGATGAAGCCATTGGTCGCACCTACCATCTTCATGATGGCGATCTCATCCCGGCGGTCATACATGGCAAGCTTGACCGTATTGGAAATGATCAGCAGCGAGATCACCAGCAGAACGGCAATCAGCGCCACAGCGACGATATGCAGCACCTGCTGAATGGTGGTAAAGCCCTGGGCCAGGGCATAGGCGGCCTTGGTATCCGCCACGCCGGGAATCTGCCGCAGCTGGGCATCGGTCTGCTCCATGAGAGTATTGTCCTCCAGGGTCACCACATAGCGGTGGCGAAGGTCGGTTGCCTGGACACCGTTGAAGGCTGCATCGCCGTTGTGGTCGGCGACAAAGCTCTGCAGTGCCTCTTCCCGGGAGACAAAGGTGGATTGCAGCACATTGTTCAAAGCATTGATTTTCGTGCCGATGCTCCTGGCCTCGGCATCGGACAGGTCACTGTCCACGTAGACCAGGATTTCACTGGTCTGGTTCAGGTCCTGAACCATCACGTCCAGGTTGTAGGCCAGAATGGAGAAGCTGCCCACGATGATCAGGCAGGCCACCGTGACGCACACGGCGGCGAAGGACATAAAGCCATGGAGAAAAATTCCCTTGAAGCCTTCCTTCAAAAGGTATCCGATATTGCTGAATTTCATGGTAACTTACCTCTCTCTTCCGTCGCTGACCACATAGCCGTCATCAATGGCGATGACGCGCTTGGCGAACAGCTCCACCAGGTTCTTCTCGTGGGTGACCACAAGGACCGTGGTGCCCAGATTGTTGATCTCCTGAAGCAGAGCCATGATCTCGAAGGAGCGGGCGGGGTCCAGGTTGCCGGTGGGCTCGTCGGCAATGATGGTAGAGGGGTTGTTCACCAGAGCACGGGCAATGGCCAAACGCTGCTGCTCGCCGCCGGACATCTCTCCGGGGTGACGGTTCGCCTTGTTTTCCAGGCCAACCAGCTCCAGCACATAGGGAACACGGTCCCGGATCTCCCGCTCCCGGGCACCGATCACACGCATAGCGAAGGCCACGTTGTCATAAACCGTCATATTGTTGATCAGGCGGAAGTCCTGGAACACAACGCCGACGGTACGCCGCAGCAGCGGGATCTCTCGCTTGCGAATGCGCTCCAGCGCATAGCCATTGACCTTCACGGTGCCGGAGGTAGGCCGGAGCTCACCGGTGATGAGCTTGATGATGGTGGATTTTCCGGAGCCGGAAGGGCCAACCAGGAAGCAGAACTCGCCGTCGTCGATCTGCATGGTCACGCCGTTCAGCGCTTTATTGCCCTGCTCGTAGCATTTTACGACATCTGTAAATTCAATCATTTGCATGTATCTCCAGTCGAAGTATCCGCATTTTTCGAAAGGCCGGGCAGCCCGCCCCTTCCGATACTCTGCGCGCAATGTATCCGAATTGTAACACAAAACGGCCGAAAAGTCAATGACGTACCGAGGAAACGACGGGAATCCCTGATTTTTTAACAAAAATTTCCGATTTCCGTCACAGATTTCGGCACTCAGGCACAAGATATGGCAGTTTTAGGAAAAAGCTGTACACAAGTGGACGTTTTCTGGCGGTAGACATAAGAATGCAGCCGTCCCTTCCTGGGGACGGCTGCAAAAAGTCTTCGCGAATTGCTTATCTTGCCTCGCGGGAGGACAGGTATTTGCGGACCATCAGCGCGACCTTGAACACAATGGCATGGTCAAACTGGCGCAGGTCCAGGCCGGTCAGCTTCTTGATCTTTTCCAGACGGTACACCAGTGTGTTCCGATGGACAAACAGCTTCCGGGAGGTTTCGGAGACGTTCAGGTTGTTTTCAAAGAACTTATTGATGGTGAACAGGGTCTCCTGGTCCAGGCAGTCAATGGAGCTCTTCTTGAAGATCTCACTGAGAAAAATCTCGCACAGGGTGGTAGGCAGCTGGTAGATCAGCCGACCGATGCCCAGATTCTCGTAGCGCATAATGCTCTTCTCGGTATCGAAGACCTTGCCCACCTCAATGGCGGTCTGGGCCTCCTTGTAGGAATCCGCCAGCTCCCGCAGGTGCTCGGAGACGGTGCCGATGCCGATGGAGGTCTTGATGCGCAGTTCATTTTTCAGCGTATTTTCAATGTCCTGGGCGATCTTTTCCAGCTCCTCACTGGGGGTATTTGTGGTGATCTGCTTGACCACGGCAACATCGCTCTCGTTGATGCTCAGGACGAAATCCTGCATTTTGTCCGGGAACATGCCGGACAGAACATCCACAGTCGCCACATCGCTGCGGCCCACCTGACGAATCAGGAACACGGCCCGGGGGGCGTCTGTTGCGAAATGCAGTTCCTTGGCGCGGATATAAATATCACCGGGCAGGATATTGTCCATGATGATATTCTTGACGAAGGTGCCCCGGTCATGCTTTTCCTCGTAGAAGACCTTGGCGTCATTCAGGGCGATATAGGCCATGGAGCAGAAGGACTTGGCCAGCTCGTCCTCACCGGAGCAGAACACGGCGTACTCATACAGATTGGAACTGCCCACAATGGCCTTGAAGCATTTCTGGGCAAAAACTGTAATGCCATCAACCCCACCGCCGATCCGCAGAGCAGCGTCCGGCCAGCGCTCTCCCAGCAAAGAGACGTCGGTACAGGACACAACGCAGCCCTCGGTATCGATGACGCCGAAGGTTCTGTCGGAAATATCCTTTAATTGCACGATCACGCTTTGAAATACACTGTTGGACATATGGGTGCCCCTCCTTAGAATGTTGCATAAATACGCATTCCACAAAATTGCAGTCTTATTATACACAAGTTTTGCGCATATTGCAAGTGCAATTTGACATTTTATTGCAAATTCTCTCTTGCTTTTTAGGTAATCTTCCCAGTGTGTTGTCAAATATGTAAGAAAAAGGCAAATTGATTCCAGCAATTTGCCGATTTCTTTTCTGCAATTTTATCGGTCCGTTTCGCTCAGACCCAGGCTCGCCAGCTCTTGCTCGGTGAGAACCCGTGTCTGGCCTCTGGGAAGGCCCTCCAGAGTCAGCGCTCCTTCCCGGATGCGTTCCAGATAGGTAACGGTCATCCCCCGGGAGGCCATCATCCGGCGGACCTGGTGATATTTCCCCTCGCACACCGTAATCCGGCTTTCCCCGGGGCCGAGGGGCTCCTGCTTGGCCGGGAGGCAGACCGTGCCGTCCCGCAGGGTCATGCCCTGCTCGAAGCGTGAGACTGCATCCGCTGCCAGCGCGCCGTCCACGACCGCCTCGTACTCTTTTTCAACA